>Ga0316204_10000151_pt1 | contig 288366 bp, 266 predicted proteins | sample 6monrhotite_MG_2_FD_205661 | JGI IMG/M metagenome (GOLD analysis project Ga0316204, IMG submission 205661) | Microbial mat bacterial communities from mineral coupon in-situ incubated in ocean water Damariscotta River, Maine, United States -... | ecosystem: Environmental > Aquatic > Marine >... | reverse complement strand
TCGTCATCGACAGAACTTCCGAACCGTCCGTGTCGGTTTCTGCCGTGGTGATGTTCAGTGCAATCGCCGTGTCTTCAGAACCAGCGGCAGCAGCCGTGCTCAACGTCGGCGCATCCGCAACCGGCGTAACGTTAACGCTCATGGTGGCTGGCGTGGCAGTTGTTGCAACTGCGGTTCCGTCCGTCGCCGTAGCGGAAACGCTCAAATCAATAGTGCCGCTATAATCGGCTGGCGGCGTCATGGAAAGCGACGCCAAATCTGCAGGAGCCAAGGTCCAAGAACCATCACCATTATCGGTACCGGCTGACAACGTCGCCCCCGAAGGCACACCGGAGATCGTGATCGCAGAGATCTCATCACCGGCACCCGTCGCCGTAACGGAAATACCGAGGTCAACCGTGCCGTCTTCTGCAACCGTTACATCATCCACGGAAATCGTAGGTTCATCCGCAACATCGTCGGGGGTTGCTGTCGGCTCTGGGTCGGTGGGAGGTGTTACGTCCCGAGGTGTTGGCACCGGTTCTAGCGTGGGACCATCAGGGGTCTCATCGCCGCCACCACCAGTTGGGACATTAAGACCCTCGCCAATCACCGGATTGTCGGTGATCGGTTTGCCCAAGACACCTGTGATAAACTCATCAATCTGGACGGTAACATCCTCGCCCGAGGCCGTCCTAAACGAATTCAGGTCCTCTTCCTCAGATGACACAGGGAAATCGGCTAAGCCCTGAGCATCGATAGCTTCGCCGCCGGCCGTATCGAATTCATTAAAGCTTCTCGCGTCACTCTGAAGGCCGAAATCATTGACGTTTTGGAAGTTCAGCGGCAGGTAACGCAGCGCACCGGCGAACAAATCAATCATCATCTGGTTGTTCATGGTCGCAGTGTCCGTCGGCGCGGTCATGAAGCTGTTCACAACCGTAAATTCGTTGGCACCGTTCAAGACCGTCACACCACCGGTGTTCATGACCACGACTTCGCCGACGAAACCGTCGGCTTCTTCCATCAGCACAATGTCGAGGTTCTGCCCATCAGAAAGATCCAAGCCCACCTGGGTACCGCGAATACCGATGGTCGCAACAGGCGTGTGCAAGCTCATCGCGTCGGGGTCGGTTTTTGCGACCTGACCGGAAACAAAGGTGAACACACCTTGCATCACCGAAAGCGACACGGAACCTTCCTGGGTGCCCGGATCGTAGACCATTTCGTCCAACACCATGCGGCCGTCTTCGGCCATGGAGAAGGTCGTTTCATCAGCCAAAATGACACCTATCGCGCCATCATCGCCGGTTTCGAGGATATCGCCCTGATAAACGGGATCGCCCATATTGAGTTCAACGCGTGTACCGTCCGCGCGGACCGCCGTAACGGTGCCCTCAAGTTTTTCCACCTGACCGATGGGTTGCTCACTAACACCTTCCGCGCCAGCCTGGGCTACCATACCAGGCGTCGCAGAACCGGCCAGACGGGAAGCAAGATCGCCGGTCACCTGAGCACCTTGGTCAGACGCCAAATCCGGCTGCGGATCAAGCATAAAGTAATCTTTCACGACCACTTCGCTGCCATCAGGCCAACTCATTATCAAATCGGGGCCTTCGTGCGCGTAATCTGCAGTTGCGGGGTTCAGCCCTTGGGGCATCACCACCGTGTCGCCGGAGGTCGCCTCTACAGCGAAGCTTGTGCTTTCGCCGGATGCGCCTTGTGGGTTGAGCGTGCCGTTGTCTTGGTCGTTGGTAGCCATGATACGAAACCTTCCGGTGTCAAAAATCTATGGGATCAGCGTCAATTCGGTCACCTGACCCTGTCCCTGATACATACAAAACCGTCCTGATACGCAAAAAACCGCCCCAAAACACAAAGCCGATGAATCGGCCTCAGTCTAGGATCGCGGCTCAAAGAACGTAAATGTACTGGTATTGCTTATAAAAACCATACATCCGCAGGGATTCACACGTCAACACGAACGCATGATTACGGCGATATAAGGAAAGCTGTTGATCTTGGCGTCACATATTTAATTGAGGAAAGCCCCCTGAAATTAAGGTCGGAGACAACCTGAACAAACATTGCAGAGCCAATTCACGCTTACATCGGCGGGGAGGAGGAGGAAACTTCCTGCGCAATTGTTGCCAAAAAAGCTTCAGTCGAAGCCGCATGAAGATAAGCCAACGCGCACCCGAGGTCCCGATCATCGTTTTGGGGCCCCGCCACAGGACAAGCATCCCGGTCAAGCTTGGCGCGCGCGGGCCTTTCTGCGAGTGTGTCGCCATTAAGCGCGCCCGGCAAGTCAGCCTCGCGGGTAAAGGTCGGCGTAGCTTTTGCGTCTGCCGGGGCATGACGTTTCAAGACGATATCCGGCGCAACACCGCGGGCCTGAATGGTGTGCCCGGAAGGCGAGAAATAGCGTGCAGTGGTCAGACGCAACGCCCCTTCCAACGGCAATGGCTGGATGGTTTGAACGGAGCCCTTGCCGAACGACCGCCGCCCCATAATCACCGCGCGACCTTGATCCTTAAGCGCACCCGCAACGATTTCCGATGCCGAGGCAGAACCCTCGTTGATCAACACAACCATCGGGGCGCCGCCACTCAAATCGCCCGCCTTCGCAAGAAAGTCCCGATCGCGCCGAACGTCACGTTCACGCACGGACACGATTTTACCGCGTTCCAGAAAACTATCGGACACAAATAAGGATTGCAGCAAAAGCCCGCCGGGATTATTGCGTAAATCAAGCACCACACCTTTGAAAGTAGGGCCTGCTTGTTTGTGAAGCTCGGCAAAAGCCTGCTCCAGCTTCGGTTCTACTTTTTCGGTGAAACTGGCAATACGAATATAAGCCGCGTCGCCTTCCATATGCCAGCGGACCGAGCGCACTTCAATGACCGCGCGGACAACCCGAACACCAAAATCTGGGATCCCATCGCGCTGGATCGTAAGCTCGATCGGCTCGCCCGGCCGCCCACGCATCAACTTTACGGCCTGAGACAGTGTTTTGCCAGCAATCGGATCGCCATCAATATGAGAAATGCGATCACCCGCCAGAATGCCAGCCCGAAACGCTGGCGTGTCCTCAATGGGCGACACCACTTTGATCACCCCGTCTTCCATCGTCACTTCGATGCCCAACCCGCCGAACTCACCGCGCGTTAACACACGGGTTTCAATCAATTCTTCCGGGTTTAAGTAGCTGGAGTGGGGGTCCAAAGAGGCCATCATGGCATCCAGCCCCGCTTCGACCACCGCGCGTGGCTCTATTGAGCCCGGCTTTGCCTTCAGGTCCTCAACCCCCTTAACCGCAACGTCGATCAGTTTTGCGCTATCGGGTTTTGTTACATAATTGGCGAGAATATGACGGTAGGCATCGCGAAAATGCTCGCGTTGGCGCAAATTCGAGGGATTATTGGAATAAGTATCGTAGGTTTCATAGAAGCGCGACAGCTCTTTTTCCTGGGCCGGGTCGATGGTCGATGAGGAGCCGAAAACCCGGACCACCTGACCAATATCGACACGCCCATCCGAACAGGCGCTGAGCGTCTGGAGCAGACCAAAGGCCATGGCCCCGCCTAAGACGAAGGCCATAAATTGACTAAAGCGGTTCATCCGTCAGCTGTAATCCGAGCAATCAATTCGCCCTGCACGCGATCAGCATCGTCATTGTCGATCTGGCACGTTCCGGCGTTCTGATGACCGCCACCGCCGTATTCCAGCATCAACGTACCGATGTTCGTTTTTGAGCTGCGATTGAGGACCGACTTGCCCACCGCGAATACGGTGTTGAGCTTGTTCAAACCCCAAATTGCATGGATTGAAATGTTTGTGCTCGGATACATCGCATAGATCATAAAACGATTGGTCGCATAGATGAGATCATCTTCCCGCAGGTCCAAAAGCGCCAGATTGCCGTGCACGGTGGTGCACCGTTCAATCTGATCATGAGCCTTTGCAGCGTGTTCCATATAAAGCTCGACGCGTTCCTTAACGTCGGGAAGTTCCAATATTTCATCAATGGAATGGTCGCGGCAGTAATCGATGAGCTCCATCATCAACTGATAGTTGGAAATGCGAAAATCTTTAAAACGCCCCAGTCCGGTGCGCGAATCCATGATGAAATTCAACAACACCCAGCCTCCGGGGTTGAGAACTTCGTCCTCGTTGAATTGAGCGCTATCGGCCTTATCCACGGCGTCCATCATCTCGGTCGAGATGTTTTTGAACTCAACGTGTCCACCATAATAATCGTAGACCACACGCGCTGCCGAAGGGGCTTCGGGGTCGATAATGTGGTTTGGCGGAATGTCGTCCATGCGGATCATCTCACTGGCGTGGTGATCGAACGCAATATGCACACCCGGAACATATGGCAGGTTGGTGGTGATATCGTCTTCGGAGATGAGGATGGTGCCATCCTGCATGTCCTTTGGATGAACGAATTTAATGTCTTCAATCAAATCCATTTCCTTGAGCAACACCGCACAGACCAGACCGTCAAAGTCGCTACGCGTTACCAATCGGAATTTTTTATGATCGCTCATCCAAATTTATCCCTTAATCGACGTTTATTACCTTCAAGACCGCACCGCACCAAACGAGTGCCCCATACACTATATAGGTATACTCGCAAATGTTTACAGATCGGAAATGCATTCTATCGGAATTCATTTACCACTCACAAGGCGTTCTTGCCCGCACCCATACGCCCCCTCCTCTTCACAGCCCACCCCACGGCACTGAAATACATGCTTAGAAGTCATTCCACCTTGGTGCATAACACATTAAAAAAATTTACTTTATTGCCGTACACTCCCGACAATTAATGAAAATTTTGTTTTGCACCCTAGTTTGATGCTAATCAAATACATAGTCTGCGCGGCGATGACATGCTACCGCAATGCTCTCAACACACACCCGTTCACGCACACAAGTGACGACCTTGGAGAAAATTATGCTTGCTCATATGAAGATTGGGTCCCGAATTGCCCTGGCGCTGGTTCTGCCAATCGTCGGCCTATTGTTTTTTTCCGGCTATTCAATCTATGAAAAGCACCTCGTATCTTCCGAGATGGGGGCCCTCCAAACATTAGCCGATTTAGCTCCCGACATCAGTGCCGTCGTGCATGAACTGCAAAAAGAGCGCGGAACATCAGCCGTTTACATCGGGTCCAAGGGCAAAAAATTTGCCGAGCAGCTTCCCCAACAGCACAAAGACACCAGCACGGCAATCACGGCCCTGGAAACTGCGCTCAAGACGTTCAACGCCCGCGCCTTCAGTGAGGCTCTCAGCACCAAGCTGGAGACCTCCCTTGGTGCGCTGTCAAAGTTGAAAGCCAGCCGCGATGGCGTCACCAGCTTTAATCTGACCGTGCCGCAAATGGCCAAATACTACACCGGCACCATCGCAAAACTGCTGTCCATCGTCGAAGAAATGGGGGTCATTAGCACCAACGCTCATGTCACCAAGACCATCACCGCCTACACCAGTTTTTTGCAAGCCAAGGAACGCGCTGGTCAGGAACGCGCCATGGGTGGTGCCGGTTTCGGCGCGGGTAAATTCGCCCCGCCCATTTACCGCCGCCTGGTCGAGCTGATTGCCGAACAGAACGTGTTGCTGTTTACCTTCGACGTTTATGCCAGCGACGCTCAACGCGCCGCCTTGATCGATATCGTTAAGGGTGATGACGTCGATGAGGTCAACCGCATGCGCAAAGTCGCCGTAAACAGCCTTTACACTGGCACAACCGAGGCCATTGAAGGCCCCTATTGGTTTAAGACCATCACCAGTAAAATCGACAAGTTGAAGCAGGTCGAAGATGTCATATCGACTGACCTCAAGGCGCAAGCGGCCAAAATCAAATCTGCAGCCGCGACGTCCTTCATGCTGTTTCTGATTGCCACCGCCGTATTGTTGGTGGTGACGGCAGGGCTGGTTTTCATCATCGTCACCGGCATCACACGTCCGGTTGTGGGCCTGACCACGACCATGCGCACACTGGCGGGCGGCGACACATCTGTCCATGTCTCCGGCACGCATCGTGGCGACGAAATTGGCTCCATGAGCCAGGCGGTCGAAGTGTTCAAAGAGAACATGATCAAGAACTTGGAATTGGCCACCCAACAGGAAAAAGAAAACCAGCTCAAAGAAGAAAAACGCATTGCCATGGAAAACATGGCCTCCAGCTTTGAAACGGATGTCACCGGGGTGCTGAACGAAGTGTCCAAGGCATCGAATTCCATGCAAAGCACCGCCGAAAGCATGGCTGCCACGGCGGAAGAGACCTCCAAGCAGTCCACCGTGGTCGCGGCGGCGGCGGAAGAAGCCTCCACCAACGTGCAGACGGTGGCCTCGGCGGCGGAAGAGCTTTCCAGCTCCATTTCCGAAATTTCCCGTCAGGTTTCGCAGTCCACCCAGGTGGCCAACGCCGCCGTAAGCGAGGTCGAAGGTGCCAACGGCAAGGTCCAAGGCCTGGCCGATGCCGCCAACAAAATCGGCGAAGTGGTGGCCTTGATCACCGACATTGCCGATCAGACCAACCTGCTGGCGCTCAACGCCACCATCGAAGCGGCGCGTGCGGGTGAAGCGGGCAAAGGCTTCGCGGTCGTGGCGTCCGAGGTCAAAAATCTTGCCAATCAAACGGCCAGAGCGACCGAGGAAATTTCCAGCCAGATCGGCGGCATCCAAACCGCCACCCAGGATGCGGTCCAAGCCATCGGCTCCATCGGCGGTACCATCGGCCAAATGAGCGAGATTTCCTCAGCCATTGCCGCCGCCGTCGAAGAACAGGGCGCGGCGACACAGGAAATCGCCCGCAACGTCGAACAGGCCGCCGCAGGTACCGGCGAGGTGACGTTCAACATCACCGGCGTCAATCAGGCCGCCAACGACACCGGCCAAGCTGCGGAAATGGTTTTGAGCGCGGTGCAATCGCTCACCTCCCAATCCGACAAGCTTAGCCATCAGGTGGAAGATTTCTTGAAAGGTATCAAGAACGTCTGATCAAGTTACAGACTGCGCGCACCTTGGGGTGCGCGCAGTTCATGTAAGCACCACAAGGCCAGCGAAAACAGCACCACCGCCCCCATTTGGTGCAGGCTCGCCAACGCCACCGGCACCACCAGCAGCAGCGTCGAGATGCCCAGGCTGATCTGCACCAAAGCCATCATGCCCAACAGGGAAATCGCCCGACGGGTGCGCGGCGCAAGGTGCATATCCACCGACTTGACCCAAAACACCAACACCAACAGCACGGTTACATGCGCCAGAACGCGGTGATCGAATTGCACTGTGGTGATGTCCTCGAACGGCGCCAGCCACACCGGATCAAAATCGAACAGCCCGCCCGGAATCAATGCCCCATCCATTAACGGATAGGTATTGTAGACAAACCCCGCGTCCAGTCCGGCGACAAAGGCACCCGACACCGCGGTGGTAAAAACCAATGCAAACAGCCAAAAAGCCCAGCGCGTCAGGCTTCCCGCGTCTTGATGATGCGCGTCGTAAGGTTGGCGCTTCAGCAGCGTCATCGCCACCCACAACAGCGCGGCAATGATCACCACCGCCAGCGCAAAATGCGCCGTAAGACGGTATTGACTGACGTCGGGGCGGTCGACCAGACCACTCATGACCATAAACCAGCCCATCAAACCCTGACTGCCGCCAAGGATGAACAGGCCCAGAAACTTCCAAAACAAGGCTTGGGAAACGCGCACCCAGCGCAGCGCGACAAAGGCCACGAACGGCACGAAAAACACCACGCCGATCAGCCGCCCCCATGCGCGGTGGATGAATTCCAGCCAGAAAATACCCTTGAAGCCCTCAAGAGTCATGGTCGCGTTCACCTTGATGAATTCGGGGAATTGTTGGTACTTGGCGAACAACGCGACCCAGTCGTCGTCGTTAAACGGCGGAATCCAGCCGGTGAACAGCTGCCATTCGACCATCGACAACCCCGAATGGGTCAACCGCGTCAGGCCGCCCAGGGCCACCATGACAAACACCATGCCCGCAACCGCCAAAAGCCAGCCCGCCATCCAATTGGCGCGCCGCTGATCCAGTCTGGCGCTCGCCGGAATTGTCGTATTGGTCACGCTGGCCTCCCCGTTTGATCTGCATTTTACCGCACCGTTATACGGTACTGCTTGGGGCGTGACAATTCGTCGTGCTTAAACGGCGGGACTCGATTGGTCCCAAACCGAGAACGACGCCGACTGACGCAACAAAATTCTATGCGGTTGATTTTAAAGCCTCCCTTATGAGGTCAACTTATGCCAGCGCCAAAAACCCATGGACAAACGTGCATCCGTCCAGAGCAGAAGATGAATAAAACACCTAACGCGGAACCGAGAAAGAAACTCACGACGGCCCCAAACCCAGTTATCAGCGCAAACCAGGTCCCTTCAAAAAAGCTGGGGGTTCCGAGGTTTTCCCCAGCGGCTCTCGCCACCCGAAATGTTGGACCCATGGAATACAAAATCGCAAGGAAAACGCCTAAGACAAAGCACCCGAGAGGCAATGCCAGGGCACGTTCAATTTCGCCATTCTTAGCCGACGCGCCGATAACGGTCATAGTCGCAGCCACACCACCGGCGTTGGCCAAGACAACCAGCTTAATAAGCATCGGAGCTACCAATGCAAGCTGCTCCTGTGCCTTCACTTTGTCTTCTTTTGTCGTGTCTTCGGCCATGAGGTTTCTGCTCTTTCAAGGTCATCAAAAGATTATTAACACAACCATACATGACTCCCGCCAGACAACGCAATTGGCGGGCGTTTAGGAGCCTCAAACGCCCCTCACCCCGGCGCATTCTCCTTCGCCCACTTACCCATCAATTCGGCGATGTGGCTGGCGGTCTCGGTGTCGAGCTCTAGGTCGGTGAAGCGTTTGCCTTCTTTGATGCGCACATGGAGCATCTTGAAGCCGCCTTCGTATTCGGCTTCGGATACGGTCACTTCCTTGTTCCACGGCGCGTTGATGACTTCGATTCCGGTCATGGAAACGTGGTTGGGCATATGGATAGTCCTTTGCTTTATATAAGGGACGCCGTGCCTTCGACACGGTCGTAATAGCGCGCACGGAGCATCATGCGGGTTTGCGGGTCTTCTCCGCCGTTTTCAAACGCCGTGCGGGTGTGCAGCACGTTGTTGCAGAGCAGTCCTTCGCCCGGCGACATGCGGTGACGGAAGATATAGGGCTCGCCCGGTCCATCGTCGGCAAGTATTTCATCCATAAAGGCGACGGCCTTTTGCGTGGCCTCGTCTTCGGCCCAGTGGATGTTGCGTTGGCGGGCGGTGTAGCGCATGTACAAGGTGCCATCCGCGCGATTGAGCGAAAACACCGGTCCGCTGACGTCGCCGCGGCTGACGTCTTCATCCATATCGTTGCCGGGGATGGTCATCGCCCCGTCGGCGCAAAAGGCCGCGACCATGGCCGGATCGCGTTCGCGCATCAACAAATATACCATTTCCGGGTCGAACAAGGCGTTCTCGCCACCACTTTTACCCGCCTGACGCACGCAATGCAGCACCATACCGCGAATGCGCCGCGCGGGGGTATTGTAATACCCGTCCGTGTGCCAGTTGATAGGGCGGCTGGTGTAGGGAATGTAGAGCTTGCGCCCGGCCTCAAGACGTTCATTACCTGCGGCGACGTGCAGCGGCGTGATAGCGTCTTCGTCGGCGTAAGGGTTGTGGTCCAGACGTTCCAAGCCGAAACAGCGGCCAAAGGCACGGACCTGGTCCTTGGAGCGTTCGACTTCGTCCTGAGCCGGGCCTTGATAGATGGCCATGCCGGAGCGCCTGACCCGGTCGCGAATCGCCGCCTGTTCAGAATCGGTTGGATTGGCTGTGTCTTTTAATTCCACCACCAAATCTGCACCCTGGGCAGGAAAGCCCGCGAGCTTGGCATCGCGCCAACGGGCGTATGCGTCAGGGTCTTGTAAGGAAAAAGGGCCCGCGACCCTTTCATTTCCCTCAGATTTCTGGTCATCCGACACCATTGGGACCAAAGAAATGGCCTCGCGGGTGAATTCTTCGCGCTGTCCCGGTTCCATATACATCTCATCACTCTCCTTTTGTCACAAGGCATCCCAGAATGTTTTATAATTTTTTCAACCGAACCAATCTGTTAGACTTCAGACTAGGCCAATTTAATAGTCCGACTATGTGCATTTAACGCACTGATTTGAAACAATCTTTCAGAATTGGTGCGTTGCAGCACATTTCCTATTGGACATATTAGATTGCCGTAATATAAAATCCATCGAAAATAACAATGAGATGCGTGGCGACACGCACACGCACTTGCAGAAAAAACTCTGAAGGCGATAACAATAAAATAACAGGCGTTGGCTGTAACGGGGGGAAAATCCCCCACTGGCAAATTGCTAACATGCACACTGCTAACAGACACGTCCTGATGTGTCCCGCTGGGACACACTGTTTTTGAGTTAGGTTTCTGACTTGAAAACGGGGGGACCTCTTTAAACCTCCTGATGGTTCAGGAGTGAGGACTCTTTTTGTGTCCTTTTTGGGATCGAACGAACACTGCGGAGGAATGAAAAATAATGGCGACCGATAAACCACAGACTCCTCTTCTTGATCAGCTCGAAAGTGGCCCGTGGCCGAGCTTCGTCACTGGCCTCAAACGTCTTGCTGACGATGAAGGCAAAGCATACGCACCGATCATGAAGAGCCTGCTCGGCCAGCTCGAGCACTCCTATGAAACCCGCAAGGGCTATTGGAAAGGCGGCACCGTCGGTGTGCGCGGCTATGGCGCTGGCGTTATCCCACGCTTCTCGGAAGTTGCCGGAAAGTATAAGGAAAGCGCTGAATTCCATACGCTTCGCATCATGCCCCCTGCCGGTATGCACTACGACACCGGCACATTGCGTAAAATGTGCGACGTGTGGGAAAAATATGGCTCCGGTTTGATTGCCTTCCACGGCCAGTCCGGCGACATCATGTTCCAGGGTTGCTCCACCGAAAACGTTCAGCCGTCTTTTGATGAACTGAACGAAATGGGCTTCGATCTTGGTGGCGCAGGCGCTGGTGTTCGCACCTCCATGAGCTGCGTTGGCGCGGCACGTTGCGAACAGTCCTGCTACGACGAAGGTAAGGCCATGCGTATGGTCATCAACAACATGCTTGATGACATGCACCGCCCATCCCTGCCGTACAAGTTCAAAGCCAAATTCTCCGGCTGTGCAAACGACTGCGTGAACGCCACGCACCGTTCTGACTTCGCCGTATTGGGCACTTGGGCTGACGACATCAAAGTCGATCAGGGCAAGATCCAAGAAAAAGTTGCCGAAATGGGTCGCAAGGCGTTCAACGACCAGGTCGTGAACATGTGCCCAACTCGCGCTCTTTCGCTCAACGACGACGACACCTTGGACATCGACAACGAAAGCTGCGTGAAGTGCATGCACTGCATCAACGTGTGCACAAAAGCGTTGTCGACCGGTGACAAAAAGGGTGTCAGCATCTTGATCGGTGGCAAGCGTACGCTCAAAATTGGTGACCTGATGGGCACCATGGTCGTTCCGTTCCACAAAATGGAAGACGAAGACGATTACGAATGGCTGGTTGAGCTGTCCGAAAACGTTCTCGACTTCTTCGCCGAAAACGCTCTCGAGCACGAGCGCACGGGCGAAATGATCGAACGTATCGGTCTCGTTAACTTCCTCGAAGGCGTTGGTGTCGACGTTGACCCGAACATGGTCAGCCATCCGCGTACCAGCTCTTACGTCCGCATGGACGGCTGGGACGAGGAAGTCGATAAGTGGAACGCGCGTAAAGGCGTAGCTGCTGCTGAATAATTTCAGCTAAGCCCAATGATGTAACAACCATCACCCGCCGGGATTTCTTCCCGAAGTCTCGGCGGAAGTTGATGACACGAGAATTTTGGAGGATTACTTATGAGTGAGGCGCAAGAAGCTCCGCGTATGCCGGATGAATGCGGCGTCCCGGATGGCATGCAGTACATGCACCCGGCTCTGAAGAAAAACTACGGCAACTGGGATTGGCATGACCGTCCCCAGACCGGCGTTCTTCACCATGTTGCCAAAAACGGCGATGAAGTGTGGACCATCAAAGCTGGCACCCAGCGTCAGATGGACGTCTACACCATCCGCAAGCTGTGTGATATTGCTGATGAAATGGCTGGTGGCCACGTTCGTTTCACCACCCGCTCGAACATCGAGTACATGGTGGAATCCGAAGCTGAAGTTCAGCCGCTGATCGACCGACTGGAAGGCGAAGGCTTCCCCGTTGGTGGCACCGGCAACTCCGTTTCCATGATTTCACACACTCAGGGTTGGTTGCACTGCGACATCCCTGGCACCGATGCCTCGGGCGTTGTGAAGTCGCTGATGGATGAGATGTATCACGAGTTCAAGCACGAAGAGATGCCGAACCGCGTGAAGATCACGACCTCTTGCTGCCAGATCAACTGTGGCGGTCAAGGCGACATCGCGATCAACGTCCAGCACACCAAGCCGCCGATCATCAACCACGATCTGGTGTCCAACATGTGCGAACGTCCGGCCGTTGTGGCCCGTTGCCCCGTGGCGGCTATTCGCCCCGCGTTGGTGAACGGCAAAGCGACGTTGGAAGTCGACGAAAAGAAATGTGTTTGCTGTGGCGCATGTTTCCCACCCTGCCCCCCGATGCAGATCAACGATCCGGAACACTCCAAGATTGCGATTTGGGTTGGCGGCAAGCACTCATCCACCCGCTCCAAGCCGTCCTTTCACAAGCTGGTTGCAGCTGGCCTCCCGAACAACGCCCCGCGTTGGCCGGAAGCCACGGAAGTCGTGCTCAAAATTCTTGCTGCATACAAAGAAGGTGGCAAGCCTTGGGAACGCATGAACGAATGGATCGACCGTATCGGTTGGCCGCGGTTCTTTGAACTCACCGGCTTGCCGTTCACCAAGTTCCACATTGAAGACTGGCGCGGTGGCCGCAGCACGCTCAACGCGTCCTCACACGTCCACCTTTAAGGTTAACACTACATTTCTTGCGGGGGCGGCCCTGGTCGCCCCCTAAGAAATCTTAAGATATGAAACAAGGAATTGTTTTATGAAGTTCGGTATTTTAATTAACGAAGGACCGTTCACGCACCAGGCTTCCGATACGGCTTACCATTTTACCAAAGCCGCTCTGGAAAAAGGCCATGAAGTACCGCGTGTATTCTTCTATTACGACGGCGTAAACAACGCCAATAAGCTTTCCGAGCCGCAGGCTGATGACCGTAACCTGGTCAAGCTGTGGGGTGAACTGGCCACTGAAAAGAACGTCGATTTGGTGGTTTGCGTCGCCGCTGGCATGCGCCGCGGCATTAAGGACGAGAACCTGGCCGACGGGTTCCGCATTTCTGGCCTCGGCCAGTTGGTGGAAGCCGGCATGGGCTGCGATCGTCTCATGATGTTTGGAGACTGATCCCATGGCTGAATACGATTTTGATACCGAAGGCGTCAAAAAGACCTTCACCTTCATGAACCGCAAGGCGCCTTACGGCACCGTCTACGCTCTCGAAGTGTTAGAAACGGTTTTGATTTCGGCTGCATTCGAACAGCACGCGAATATCGTTTTTCTTGATGACGGCGTCTACCAGCTTAAAGCCGGTCAAGACACCACCGAAATCAAAATGAAGAACTTCTCGCCCACGTTCGGCATCATCGAAATGGAAAAAGAAGACGCTGACGAAGACGAAGACATCGACATGGTCTGGCGTATTATCGTCGAAAAAGAGTCCATGGAAGCACGTGGTTTGACTGCAGAAGACTTCAAGGTCGAAGTCGAAGTGCTCAGCGCCGCTGAACTTGCTGACGTCATTGACGCATCCGATTGCGTCATCGGCGGCTAACGAAGGAGACACAGAAAATGCTTCACACCGTGAACAAGTCGCCCTTCGAGCGCAACTCGCTGGACACCTGCCTGCGACTGGCGAAGAAAGGCTCTGCTATTTTGCTCATTGAAGACGGCGTCATCGGCGCTGTAAAGGGCACAGTGCAGTCAGCCAAACTCGAAGGCGCAATTGGCGATCACCCCGTTTTTGTACTGGGTCCGGACCTCAAAGCCCGTGGCCTTTCCGAAGACCAGGTTATCGACGGCGTCAAAGTTGTTGATTACGCCGGTTTCGTGGACCTCGCAGAGGAACACGGCACCCACAATGCCTGGCTCTAAGGCTTAGTGTTCCGTCCCGGCAAGGGACTGGCTTTCGCCCGATTTCGGGCAACGAATACCGGCCTATCCCCCTTGGGGCCGGCCCAACAGGAGAGTGAATTATGGCTGCATATACCGTAAACGGCGTCGACTACGAACACGACGAAGAGGGCTACATCATTGATGTGACCAACTGGAACGAAGACCTTGGTAAAGTTATCGCTGACGCCGAAGGCCTCGACATGACCGAAGAACACTGGTCCGTCGTCAACTTCTTGCGCGAATACTACAGCGAATACCAGATTGCTCCGGCTGTTCGCGTGCTGGTCAAAGCTGTGAAGAAAAAGTTCGGTGCCGAAAAAGGCTCGAACAAATACCTCTACGAGCTGTTCCCGTACGGTCCAGCCAAGCAGGCTTGTAAGGTTGCCGGTCTGCCGAAGCCTACGGGCTGCGTCTAAGGCATATTGTTTTCCAGGGGCGGGCCGTCACATTTAGGCCCAGCCCGCCCCCGGTCAACAGCTTTGCTTTCTTGCGGTTTGGCTGCTGGCCTAGCGGTGAGCTTCTCGCAGACATTTATTATTATTTTGGACTGTTCTATTCGTTTTGCACTTTTGCTGACCACTAAGACTTTGAGGACATATACGTGATGTCGACCCTGTCGGTGATCTACGCACTTCTCTTTTATGCGGCGACGACACTGCTTGTCGTTGGGCTAGCTTTGCGCATAAAACTTTATGCTTCCACGCCCACGCCGTTGAAAATCCCCACCATGCCAGCCCCGCTAACGAAGTCCGGCGCCGCCTTTCGCGTATTTCGCGAGGTTGCCTTCTTTGAAAGCCTGTTCATTTCCAACCGTTGGATCTGGATTTTTGCCGTTTTGTTCCATGCTGGCTTGGCCCTGGTTTTGATGCGTCATGTGCGCTACTTCCAGGCTGAAGTGTCGATGGTGATCCAACTGATCCAACCGTTCGGTATCTACGGCGGGTTCGCCATGGTCGCGGGTCTGCTCGGGTTGTGGGCGCGCCGTCTGGTGCAAGAACGCATCCGTTACATCACCGGCCCCTCCGACCACCTGATGCTGGCGTTGCTGGTTCTGATCGGCTTTACCGGTTTGATGATGAAGTACGTTAACCATACCGACATCATCCAGGTTAAAACCTTCTTCCTCGGCCTGCTGCGCTTTAACATTCAGGAATTGCCGACGGATACGCCACTGCTGATCCACTTGGGTGCGGTGGCCACCTTGATGATTGTGTTTCCGTTCAGCAAGCTTTTGCATGTGCCGGGAGTGTTTTTCAGCCCCTCGCGCAACCAAGTCGACGATGCTCGCGACAAACGCCATTTGGCGGCGTGGGCAGCACATATGGACGCCGATCGCGAAGCCTAATTCAATTCGCGACCTGAAGATTTCGATCTAGGAGTTTGATCGTGGCAGACCAAAAATTCGAAACCCCGGCGTTCCGCGAGTTCAGGGACAATCCCGCCATCGAAGAAGGCGCGATGGACCATTCGCAGCCGTTTCTTGCCAAACCTGACCATAATGAGCCGCTCGGCTTTCCGGGTGAGTTGGTGGACAATTGGGAAGTCAAGGCCGTCGAAAAGCTTGGCGACCTTCTGAACAAAAACCGGGCTTTGCGCGTCTATCTCGACAGCTGCGTGAAATGCGGTGCGTGTACCGACAAATGCCATTACTTCCTTGGTACCGGTGATCCCAAGAACATGCCGGTTGCCCGTCAGGATCTGCTGCGTTCCGTCTATCGTCGCAACTTCACGCTTGCCGGTAAAATCGCACCGGGCCTGGTCGGCGCGAAAGACATGAACAAGGAAATGCTGGACGACTGGTACAAGTACTTCCACCAGTGTTCCCAATGCCGTCGGTGTTCGGTGTTCTGCCCTTACGGCATCGACACTGCCGAAATTTCCATGGCTGCACGCGACATCATGGATCACATCGGCATTGGACAGAAATATTCCAACGAAATTCTCGCCAAGCTGCATGTCATCGGCAACAACCTCGGCCTACCTGAACGGGCCCTCGCCGACACCCTTGAGGGCCTTGAAGAAGACGTTGAGGAAGATGACGGCGTCGCCGTTAAATTCCCACTCGACGTGCATGGCGCCGACGTTTTGTTGGTGACACCTTCAGCTGACTTCTTTGCCGAACCGCATGTTGACGGGCTGATCGGCTACGCCAAAGTGTTCCACCAGGCTGGAATCAGCTGGACCCTTTCGTCCTACGCTTCTGAGGCAGCTAATTTCGCCATGTTCATCGGCTCTTATGAACAGATGCACAAAGTTGCCAACCGCATCCGCAAGGCGGCCTTGGACCTTGGCGTAAAACGCATTGTTTTTGGAGAATGCGGTCATGCCTGGCGTGTCGCTTACTCGTTCCTGAATACACTGGCAGGCCCGTGGGATTTCTTGGACCCTAAGTATCCGGTTCCTCAGCATATTTTGGAAGTGACCAATGGGTTAATCGAATCCGGTGGAATTATTTTGGATGCCGAAGCCAACGACGACAAGGTTTTGACCTTCCACGACAGCTGTAACGTGGCGCGTGGATCGCGCATGGGCGACGTCGAAGGCGGCCAGTTCATTATCCCGCGCAAAGTAATCCAGGCTTCCGTAAACCATTTTGTTGAAATGGCCCCGGACACCACCCACGCAAAGACATTCTGCTGCGGCGGCGGCGGCGGGCTACTAACCGATGATTTGATGGAAATTCGTGTCAAAGGCGCGCTCCCACGCATGGAAGCTCTCCATGATGTGGTCGACAACCACGGCGTCACGCACATGGCCGCAATTTGCGCCATTTGCAAAAGCCAATTTTCCAAGGTGATGCCGTATTACGGCTTCTCCATGGACATGATTATTAGTGTGCACCAGCTGGTTGGCGATGCGATCCAGCTCGGCGCAAAGGAATAAACGAACAGGCAAGGTGGGGATCACCCCGCCGCCCCCTAAAAAAACAGGGAATCACAGAGGGGCAAAAGCTCCCTTGCGAGGAAGGAAGAAAAAATGACTGCGGAACAGGCTTTGAATTGGCGCCGTTACACAGACGGCGAGCAAAAATGGGATGACTTCCAGGAAGATATTTTCCAAGCGAGCTGGACACACAAGTGCCCGACGTACGTGCACCGTGCGCCTCCGTGCCAGGGTTCATGCCCGTCCGGCCATGATATCCGTGGCTGGTTGGCGATTGCGCGCGGCATGGATAAGTCCCCTGTCGAAGGCCAGGAATGGCAGGAATATGCGTTCGAACGCATGGTCGAAGCCAACCCCTTCCCGTCCGTCATGGGCCGCGTTTGCCCAGCACCATGCGAAGACGGCTGTAACCGCAACGAAGTTGACGACCAAGTTGGCATCAACGGCGTCGAGCAGCACGTCGGTGATTACGCCATCGCGCACAAATTAGCCCTGCCCAAGCCAGAAGTCGAAACCGGCAAGAAAATTGCCGTCATCGGTGGTGGACCGGGCGGCTTGACCGCTGCATGGCAGCTGCGTCGCAAAGGTCACAGCGTCACCGTGTTTGAAAAACAGGAAAAGCTCGGGGGCATGATGGCCTACGGCATTCCCGGCTATCGCGTGCCGCGCGACATCCTCGACGCTGAAATGCAACGTATTATCGACACCGGCGTGGACGTCAAAACCGGCGTAACCATCGGCAAAGACATCTCCGTCGAACAGCTGGAAAAAGACTTCGACGCCATCTTCTGGGCCGTTGGCGCACAGAAGGGCCGTGGCCTGTTCCTGGACTCTTGGGAAGGCACCGAAAACTGCATCACCGGCGTCGCATTCCTCGAAGCCTTCAACCAAGGTCGTTTGCACTACACCACGAAGAAAGTGGTCGTGGTCGGCGGTGGCGACACCTCCATTGACGTTGCATCCGTTGCTCGTCGCTTGGGTCACATCTCCACCATGGCGGAAAAGGATCGTCCGGAATCCGTCGTTCTCGGCCACACCGCACACGATGTAGCATCCGTCGCCCAACGCGAAGGCGTGAAATCCGTTCTGACATCCTTGTTCCCGTTGGAAGGTATGACCGCATCCGAGCGCGAACGCGAAGATGCCACCCGCGAAGGTGTGGAAATCAAAGGCGGCGTCATGCCGGTTGACATCATCAAGGATGCCGACGGTCGCGCCACCGCATTGCGCATGTGCGAATGCACCATGGACGGCATGACCCCGGTCCCCGTCGAAGGCACCGAGTTCGACATCGAATGCGACCTGATTGTGTCCGCCATCGGTCAAATGGGCGACTTGTCAGACGGCCTTGAAAGCCTCAACAACGGCAAAGGTTTCATGGATATCTCGCCGGTCTACCAGGTCAAAGGCACCGAGAAGCACTTCGCTGGCGGCGACATCGTCCGTCCGCACCTGCTGACCACCGCCATCGGCCACGGCTCGATCGCTGCCGAAAGCATTGATCACATGCTGGCCGGCCACCCGGATGAGCGTCGTCCAAAAGTCGATGTACACCACTTTAACCTGCTGAACGAATTGCAGCAGCGCGACAAGGATCCCGAGCCATTCAAAAACGAACCGGTTCGTGGCACTGACGATGGCAAGTACGCCGTTCACAACTACGAAGATCGCTCCGCAACGCAGATCATCCCGCACGAAGACCTGTTCCTGGGGCAGTTCACCTTTGATCCAGTGCAAAAGCGTGACGAAAAGCACATTGGTGCTGATGAAGTTCTCGGTAACTTCGATGAACGCCTGATCGGCTTCACCGCAGAACAAGCAAGCCATGAAGGCGAACGCTGCATGAGCTGTGGCATGTGCTTCGAGTGCGACAACTGCGTCATTTTCTGCCCGCAGGATGCTGTGTTCCGCGTGAAGAAAACTGACGTTACGGTTGGCCGTTATGTCGACACCGATTACACCAAGTGCATTGGCTGCCACATCTGTAGCGATGTTTGCCCGACCGGCTACATCCAAATGGGTCTTGGTGAGTAACTTGGTGGTCTAAACTTAAGGAGGAACGTCGAATGCGTTCGGCTTCTCGAATTCTGAGCCTCACGATTTTGGGCTTTGCCATTGTTATTTTTGGGTTGGGGAGTGGCTTAATCGCCGTCCCCGCTCAAGCTGGCGAGGTGCCTGTGCCGAATCCGGCCAAGGCCTTCAAAGGTGAACAGTGTCTGGAACCCGTCAGCGTGATGCGACGCAATCATATGGAGTTCCTCAAACATCAGCGTGACGAAACGCTCCGTGAAGGTATTCGCGGCAAAAAGTACAGCCTGAACGCCTGCATCGATTGCCATGCGGTCACATCTCCGGACGTGGCTGGTGGCAAGGTGCGGACGCTCAAGCCCTTCTGCGCCGAGTGCCATACCTATGCGGCCGTTTCCATCGACTGTTTCCAGTGCCACAATGGCGCGGTTCAGTCAGGCATCGGTGACCAGTCGGCCCTGCCCGCCGGTCACACGCCGGTGGACGGCGACAACGCCTTGATCGCGGCTCTGGAGAAGCATTTGGCCCCGACGACAAATGTTGCACCGACGGAGGGGGGAACGGCGAAATGACAAAACCTATGAACACAATCGATGCAAGCCGCCGCAATCTGCTCAAGGGCGGTGCGGCTGTTGCGGCGGTCACGCTTGCGTCGGGGATTACCTTACGCACGATTGAAGCGAATGCCGCCGTCACCGGCCCCGCCACCAGCGCCAAACGCTGGGGCATGCTAATCGACGCCAACGCGCCCGAAGGCGTGTGGGATTTGGCGGTTGAAGCCTGCAAAGCCGAACAGGGCTGGGGCAAAGCGGAAGCAGATTCCAAACCTGCCACCGATCCGCAGTGGATCCGCAAGGTCTCCATCAAAGACCCCAAGAGCGGTGCCAAAGCCACCCTGCCCGTCATGTGCCAGCACTGCGCCAACCCGCCGTGCGTGGACGTTTGCCCCACAGGCGCGTCGATGAAGCGTGCCGACGGCATTGTCTTGGTCGATAAACACATTTGCATCGGGTGCCGCTATTGCATGATGGCGTGCCCCTATTCCTGCCGTTCGTTCGTGCACGAAGACGTACACGGTCAAAGGCCGCACATGCCGCGTGGCAAGGGCACCGTCGAAGCCTGCACCATGTGCGTGCACCGCGTCGACAAAGGCCAAAAGCCCGCGTGTGTCGAGGCTTTGAACAAAGCTGGCTCCAACGCCATCATGTTCGGTGACCTCAACGATCCAAATTCTGAGATCGCGCAGGCCGTTTCCAAGTACGTTACTCAACGCATCCGCTCGGACCTCGGTGTCGAGCCTGGCATCCATTACCGGGGGATTTAAGGATCATGGCTGCTGATACGACCGTTTACAAAGAAATCGAAGGCAAGGGCGGCGATTACTACGCCCTCGTTGGCTGGCTGGGCGTGATGATCGCTGCGGGTCTGGGTTCCACCTATTACATGGAACACCATGGCCACGTCGTCACCGGCATGACCAATGCCATCGTGTGGGGCACCCCGCACGTATTTGCCGTTTTCCTGATTGTCGCTGCCTCTGGCGCGCTGAACATTGCCTCCATCTCGTCGGTGTTTGGCAAGTACCACTACAAGCCTCTTGCGCGCCTGTCGGCCATCACGGCATTGGCTCTCTTGGCGGGTGGCTTGATGGTTCTGGTTCTCGATCTAGGTCGTCCCGACCGCCTGATTGTGGCGATGACCAAGTACAATTTCAAATCCATCTTTGCGTGGAACATCTACCTGTACACAGGCTTTTTTGTCATCGTTTTGGTTTATCTGTGGATGATGATGGAACGGCGTATGGTCCCCCATTCCAAGAAAGTCGGCCTGTTTGCTTTCGTCTGGCGCTTGGCCCTGACCACCGGTACCGGCTCGATCTTCGGCTTTTTGGTGGCCCGTCCGGGTTATGACGCTGCAATCATGGCTCCAATGTTCATCGCCATGTCCTTTGCCTTTGGTTTAGCGTTCTTCATCATCTTGGTGGCCGTCGCGTACAAGAACTCTGGTCGTCCGCTGGGTGATCTGATTCTGTTCAAAATGCGTAACCTTCTGGGCGTGTTCATCGCAGCATCGCTTTACTTCACGACGGTTATGCACCTGACCAACCTGTATGCAGCCGAGCACAGCGGTATCGAAGCCTTTATCCTGATGGATGGCGGCATCTACACCTTCTTGTTCTGGGTGGTGCAAATCGGTCTGGGCAGCGTGTTCCCTATGGCGCTTTTGTTCAACCCCGCCACGGGTCGCACCTGTCAGGGCATCGTCATCGCATCCTTGCTGGTGATCGTCGGCGGATTGGCCCAAATGTATGTCATCATCGTCGGCGGTCAGGCATTCCCGATGCCGTTATTCCCGGGCATGGAGATTTCGTCCAGCTTCTTCGACGGTGCCGTGCATCCCTATGCCCCGACGCTGCCGGAAGTTTTGCTGGGCCTGAGCGGCATAGCGGTGACGCTGTTAATCGTGACCGTTGCCGTAAAATACCTGCCCTTGTTGCCGACCAGCCTGTCTGACGCTAAGGTTGACCCGAGCCACGCAGCCAAAGAGGGCTAAGGCAAACAACATACCAACCTTTTATTTGCGGGGAGGCAAATGACTGGTTATTCGAGGGGTCTCAAGCCATAGTGCTTGAGTCCCTTTCGTTTTTCGGCCCTCATCCCCATATACCTATGGAAGGCCCATATACGTATAGAAGGAACGAGCCACAAATGAGTTTGGTGAGAACATAATATGACGACAGAGCACCCCTTTGCCCAATACATCCGCATCATCGGTCGCGGCCCCAATCTATCGCGTCCATTGGACGAGGAAGAAATGTATGAGGCCGCGCGACTGATCCTGTCCGGCGATGTCGAACCCCTGCAACTGGGGGCCTTCCTGTGCATCTTGCGCATGCGCACCGAAGTTCCGGGCGAAGGTGCGGGCTTTGTGCGCGCCGTTCGCGACACCCTTGATGTTCCCCAAAATGCCCCTGTGGTCGATTTGGACTGGGCATCGTATTCGGGCAAAATGCGCCAACTGCCATGGTTCTTGCTGTCCGCCCTGCTGCTGGCGCAAAACGGCATCACTGTGTGCATGCAAGGCACCGAAGGCCATACCGAAGGGCGCATGTTCTCCAGCGAAGCTCTGAGTGCTTTGGGCATCCCCATGGCGGGTTCCATGGCTGAGGCTGCCGAACAAATCTGCGCCACCAATTTCGCTTACTTGCCGCTCAGGAACTTCGTGCCACGCTTGCAAGACATTATCGAGCTAAAGCCGATCCTTGGTGTGCGCTCACCGATCAACACCTTTGCGCGCATGATCAACCCGTTCAACGCCGCGTACGAAATGCAGACTGTGTTCCACCCCAACTATCGTAGCGTTCACCGCGACACGGCAGAACTGTTGGGTCAAAAGCACATGGCAGTATTCAAAGGCGAAGGCGGAGAAGCCGAACGCCGCCCGCACAAGCCGGTGGTTGTTCAATACCTGCACGACGGTGTGCAGTCCGAAGAACTGTGGCCCGCAATGGTCGCAGAAAGCGTTTTCTACAAAGACGAAACGATGGACATCTCGCGCTTACCGCGGGTCTGGATCGGCGACGAAACGGATGAATATGGTGAAGCCGCCGTTATGGGTACGGTCGCATACGTGCTGCGCCTTATGGGCCGAGCCGTCAGCCCGGAAGAATCTGTCGATCAAGCCCGACACCTGTGGAATACGCGCAACCGTGCGCAAATGTTCCAGGCTGCTTAACCCTAAAACCGGACCGAAGAAACCCCGATGGGCCATATCCTGATTTCCGCCGCACACAAGTCTTCGGGCAAGACCATGGTCACCACCGGTCTGATCCGGGCCTTAACCATGCGTGGCCGAAAAGTTGCGACCTTTAAAAAAGGCCCCGACTACATCGATCCCAAGTGGTTGGGCGAAGCGGCGGGTCGCCCGTGTTACAATCTTGACTTTCACACCCAGTCCGATGACGAAATCAAAAGCCTGTTCGCCCGCCACGCGGTACCGGCCGATATCTCCATCATCGAAGGCAATAAAGGGCTTCACGACGGAACCGATGTGGAAGGCGGAAACTCCAATGCCGCCCTCGCCAAAATGCTGGGCGCGCCGGTAATTTTGGTGGTAGACGTTTCGGGCATCACCCGTGGCGTCGCGCCGTTGCTAAAGGGTTACGAAGTATTCGACCCGGACGTGAACATTGCCGGCGTCATCCTCAACAAGGTCATGGGGCCGCGTCACGAAGCTAAACTCATCGCAGCGGTAGAACGTTATACCAACATCCCCGTACTGGGTTCTATCCGTCGCAACGCCAATTTGGGCGTGGACGAGCGCCACATCGGCCTGATCCCCAGCAACGAACACCCCGCAGCACGGGCCCGCATCGATACCTTGGCCGAAGAAATCGCCAGCCAGGTTGATCTCGACCGAATCGAGGCGATTGCCGCTCAAACGCAAGCCCCAGAGCCCTCCCCGGCACAAGAAGCACCCCGCACCCGCCCTGACGTGCGCATCGCCATCGCCAAGGATACAGCCTTTGGCTTTTATTATGCCGATGACTTGGATGCGCTTAAGGCTGCAGGTGCGCAGTTGGTCTATTTTAACGCGTTGAACGACGTCTACCTGCCCACCTGCGACGGCCTCTTCCTAGGCGGAGGGTTTCCCGAAACCCAGATGAAAAAGCTGGAATCCAACAAAACCCTGCGCGCCCGCATTCAGGCCGCCATCGAAGCCGGACTGCCGACTTACGCCGAATGTGGTGGACTGATGTATCTGTCGCGGTCCATCACCTGGCACAAAGACACCCACGATATGGTCGGCATCATTCCCGCCGATGCCGTCATGCATTCTCGTCCCCAAGGCCGCGGCTACGTGCATCTGCGCCCCCGCGAAAGCCACCCGTGGAACATCATTGAAGACGCCTGCGCGATGCAGGGAGATTATGTCCCCGCCCATGAGTTTCATTATTCGCAGCTTGAAAATATCGATACAGACCTCACATTCGCATTCGAGGTCTTGCGCGGCCAAGGCGTAAACGGAACTCATGACGGCATCGTCATGCATAATATGGTGGCGAACTACGCCCACTTGCGCTCCAGCAGTCGCTGTCGCTGGGCTGAGGCCTTCACGGCTTTCGTCCGCCAAAAGAAACACGAACGGGGCGACGCAGCCTCACCGGCACAAATCGCCGGTTGAGACACATATTTCGGCGTTGGAATTTTTTAAGGATATAGCTTTGAATAACGTAAAAACTGGGTCGGACAAGGTCAGTGTATTCATCGTTGGTGCAGGCCCCGGCGACCCCGGTCTGTTGACGCTCAAAGCCGCCGACTGCCTGAAAAAAGCCGACGTCGTGGTTTATGACCGCCTAGTGTCCGATGATATCCTCAACATGGTGCCAGAGAGCGCGGAAAAAATTTTCGCCGGCAAAGCTGCGCGCGATCACTTCATGGCTCAAGACGAAATTAACCAGACCCTGGTCGATTTGGCGCGCCAAAACAAAATGGTGGTCCGGCTCAAGGGTGGCGATCCTTTCATTTTTGGACGTGGCAGTGAAGAAGCCCTGTTCCTGGCCGAACACAACATCGACTTTGAAATCGTGCCGGGCATCACCGCCAGTGCGGGCTGCGGCGCGTATGCAGGCATCCCACTGACCCACCGCGGCTATGTAACCGGCGTGCGCTTCGTCACCGGTCATTGCCGCGAAGGCCAGCACCTAGACCTCAACTGGAAAAGCATGGCCGACCCCAACACCACGCTGGTGATCTACATGGGGCTGATCAACGTCCAAAAAATTTCTGATGAATTGATCAAGGCTGGCCTGCCCGCCGACACCCCCGCCGCCGGGATCGAACGCGGAACGACGGCAGATCAACGCACCATCCTCACCACCTTGAAAAACTTGCCGACCTGCATCGAGCGCGCCGAGTTAAAAGCCCCATCCCTGCTGATCATCGGCAAGGTTGTCGACCTTGCCAACACCATCGCGTGGCACACCCCAGCACACGAATGCCTATTGGAAGAGGAAAAGGGCTAGCGCACAACGCCAGTCAGCGTCCATGACAGACAAGGTTCCCTCCGTCCTGAACTTCAACACCGCCGGTCTTTTGATCGCGGCACATGGTTCACCCAGTACGTCCGGGGGGCGCACATCTTCGCGTAAGCATGCCGTGACCATTCGCAATCTGGGCCTATTCGCAGATGTGCGCGCCGGATTTTTGACCGAAAAGCCCTTCATCAAGGACGTGCTCGACAGTTTTACCACCCCAGAAGTTTACGTGGTGCCCAACCTGACCTGTGCAGGCTACGTCAGCGACACCAAACTTCCCCAGGCACTGGGTTTGATCGGTACGGTGACAGAACGCATTACCCCGGTCGGTCATCAACGCGTGATTCTAACCGACCCGGTGGGTACAGACCCATCGGTCGCCAAAATCTTGTCTGTGCGCATACGCGCGGCCATGAAGAACCTGACCATGCCAAAGAGCGACACTGCCATTGTGGTGATCGGTCACGGATCACAGCGCAGTCGGGAATCTTTTGAGCACACCAACCGCATCGTCAGTGAATTGCCCCGTCATGGCATTGATCAGCCGCTGTTCACCGCATTCCTGGAAGAGCCACCGTTGATCGCCGATTGGCGCCCCCTGACCACGGCCAAAAACGTGCTGTTTGCACCGTTCCTGATCTCCGATGGTTATCACGGTGCCGATGAAATTCCCCGCGCCATCGGTTTTGACGTCAAAGCAGAAAACTTCATCGAACAGCTGAACAATGTGCAACCCAACGAAGTGACCGTGGACGGGCAACGGCTGGTGTACTTGCCGCCATTGGGCGATGTGCCGGAAATGGCTCAATTGATTTTGACCCGTGCGCGCGCAGCCCAGGTCGAAGCGGCCTAGCGCCTCATTGCACCTCATTGGTCATGAGATTCCCGCCTTAATACGGCAGCTCTGATTGCCCGCCACACCCGCCCGTCGATCAGCGCAAGGCCGAGGGCGATAAGGGTCATACCCGCAATGCTGTTCGGTTCCAGCACTTCCCCCAGAACCAATACTCCCAATAAAATGGCGCTGACCGGCACCAGCAACGTCACCAACAGCACATTGGTCGCCCCAGCCGTGGCCAAAATTCGAAAATAAAGCGTGTAGGCCAGCGCCGTGGACAACAATCCAAGCCCGACCATAGCTGCCCAAGTCCACTCACCCGGCATGGCAAGGGTCCAGGGTTCATCGACCCACATCGACAAGGGCAATAGCATCACGGCCGACGCCGTCACTTGGCCTGTCGCTGTATGCAGCGGCTTCACGCCCATTTTTTTAAAACGCCGTCCAAAAACTCCGGCGAAGGCATACGACAGCGCCGCCGTCAAAACGGCCCCTTGGGCAAAAAATGATGTCCCCAGGCCGTCGAAGACCTCCGCTCCCATCATCACCGCAACCCCAGCGAACCCCGCCGTGACGCCAGCCAGACGGCCCATGCTGAGCCGCTCATCCTGGGTCAGGACATGCGCCACCAGAACAGTGAAAATCGGTGTGGTCGCATTCAGGATCGATGCCAGCCCCGAGGCGATGTGGGTCTGTCCCCACACGATCAAGGAAAATGGAACCACGTTGTTGAGCAGACCCATCATGAAAAAGGCCCCCCACAAGTTGAGAGATCGGGGAATACGCTGCCCCTGCACCAATAAAAAAAGGTGCAAGGCCAATGCCGCCAATGCGACACGCGAAGCGACAATGGTGAACGGCGGCAAATCTTCGACCATCACACCAACAAAAAAGAACGACCCGCCCCACAACACAGAGAGAGAAAGCAGCATTGACCACTCAATCATCGACATTGATGAATTGATCGCTGTGCTCTCATTCTTGCTCATTGGCATGGTCCCTTTACCGATGCAGCGCACCTTGACCGGAAAAAAAGGGGGCGGAAACCGTTAAGTTACCGCCCCAAGATGGGCCCCTATAACTTGGGACCCTCCCCCGAAATGTATAAAAAAATATAATAACTTGGGATACCTCACTTTAAAGGTCACGTCCCAACGCTCTGGAAAGTATCATATATAACTTGCCCATATCCGAAGACAGGAAGGTATTCTCAAGTATGCCTTCGTGATCGCGTTCGCGCGCCTTGTCCATCATCGCGCTGAACTCGCCGACATAGCGCCCGACATAATCGCGGAACTCACCATCATCCTGATAAATAGATTTGATCGCAGCAAGCGTATTTTTTTCTTTGAATCCCAGCATCTTGCGCACGAAGATACCCTTCTCGCCCTTGTTGAAGCGGCGCCAGTCGTCCTCGGTGATCGGTACCTCTACAATGCGCGCCAGATCAACAGCCAGGGACTGAAGTTTTTCGGTGATGAACGCCGAGCGCCGCATAAAGTCGTCCACATGGGCGCGGTCCAAGGTCGCGTCCAATGTTTGATTGAGCGCTTGGGCCTGGGTCGCGGCATGCATCAGATCACGCGTTCCCTGATCGACTTTTTCGCCAACGCTGTCGAGTTGATGCACCACGTTTTCCGATGCCTGGGTAAGGTCGGAAACCCGGTCGCGCAGCGTCTTGTCCCATGCCACCACATGAGACAGGGATTGCTCGGTTGCGGAAGCGACGTTCTTACTTTGCTTCTCAAGCGCATCACCAAGCAGACCCGCACCTTGCTCGGCGCGGCTGTACATGCGATTAAGTTCGTTGAGTTGACCACGCGCACGATTGTGGGCCAGGTCCAACTGGTCTGATATTTTTTCGGATTCCAGAACCGTGTCCTTGGTCTGACGCTCAACTTGATCAAGGAACACCCGCACTTTTTCCACACTGTTCTCTGTCAGATGGGAAATATCTTCTTTTTGTTGGCCAAGGCTGTCACCAATCTGGTTCATTTTCCCCAAAACTTCATCGGACACAGTGATCACTTCGCGGCCCTGATAGCGAAGCACATCCGTCGTACCTTCCATCTTGGCCGTGGCCTGAGCAGATGCAGAACTCAGTTCATTGAGGTGCTGGCGCAGACTTTCTCCCGCTGCACCCAAATCGCGCACGGTGTGGTCTGTAACGCGCGACATTTCACCGGCGGAACGCTGCACCAAGTCATTGACCCGTTCCAGTTCGCCCGCAGCACGTTGTGACGCTGCGCCCAGATTGGAAGTCTGATGATGAAACGCGTTCGTCACCAATTCAATCAGCTTGGCGGCTTTGTCCACCGACTGGTTAACGCCGTGAACCTCTTCGTTCAAGCGCCCGCCGACTTCCCCCAGTTTTCCCGATGCCAAGTCGGAGGCCTCCATCAAGCCGCTCGCCTGTTGGTGCATATCATCAGAGAAGGTACGAATGTGTTCCGACGCCCGGGTATACGATTGCGTCAGGTCTTCGGTTCGACGCGACAATAATCCGCCTACGTCTTCCAAGCGCGCACCCGCACGGTCCAAGGTCGCATCCAGGTCTTCGCTATGACGGTAGAACGTGCCCGAAATCCCTTCCAGGCGATCTCCCGCCTGCTGGGTGGTGCGGGCGGCTTCGTCGGCACGCTCGGACAGGCGCCGACCAATACCTTCCAAGTCGCGTTCCGCACTTTCAACCCGCTGCGAGACCGCGCGCTCACCATCCATCAAGGCATCCGTAACCCGACGCACCCGGTTAACGGACTCATCGGTTACGCTTTGCAGACTGAAGGCGCTATCCTTGAGTTTTTCGCCCGTTTCCACCAAACGGTCTGTGGCACGGGTGCCCAAATCATCCAGTTCGCGAGCATGCTCTTTGATGGTGTCGCCCATCACGTCGATCCGCTCGGCAGCTTGGCTGGAGGCATCGGTCAGCCCGGCAGTTTGACGGTGCAGAGCATCGGAAACCAAAGAAATCAATCGTGCCGCACGGTCGGATGCCGAACCAACTTCGCGTGAGCGCTCCATCAGCGCCGCCGTGGCCTTATCCACATCGTCCACCGCAGATGCCGTGACCCGCGATACGCTTTCGGTCTGATCTTCAAGCGTGCTGCTGACGCTTTGCAGCCGCCCGGAGGCGTCATCGGAACTGACCATCAGGTTGTTCAAACTTTGCCGCACAGCATCGCCCAATTCGCGCAGGCTGGTTTCGGCGCGCTCTGATGCATCTTCCATCTGTTCAGTGCGTTCATCCAATTTTTCTGAGGTCGCCGTCACCAATTTCCCGGTGCGGGCTGCAACGTAAATCATATGCTCGGTGCGCTTTTGCAGCTGATCGCCTGTATTTTCCAGTTTATCGGCGGCATGTTCGGAAATGCCTTCCAACAGTCGGGCGCGGTCCTGCACCGTGTCGCCCAATTGAGAAATAGAGCTAACTGCGTCTTCCGACACACCCTTGAAATCCAACAAGTGACGACGAAAAACTTCGGTGACTTGGCCTGTGCGTTCAGAGGATGTGTTGATGCCGTCCAGTCCCTCTTTCAACGCGCGCGTGGCGTTGGCAATAGAACTGGCACCCGTTTGCGCGCTGGTTGAAATGCGCGAGGCGCCCTCTTCCATAATACGGGTGGCTTCCGATAAAGCAGACTGCGCTTGTTCGGATGCGCCACCGATGTTCACCGCACCGTCGCGCAGATGGTCGGAGACCGTGTCAATTCGGGAGATGCTGTCATGGGCCGCATCCTTAATGTTTTGCGCTTGCAGTTGCAGCGTCGCTGCTGCGTCCAGGACGCGAACTTCGGCGTCATCACCCGTTTGGGACAAGTCCGTCGCCTGCGATTGCAACGAGCGCCCGACAGCTTCCACTTGGTCCAACGCCTTGGAGGAGATGTTGCTCAAATCCATTGAGGTCTTGCGTAACAATTCACGCACCTGGCCGCTATGTTCGGTTGCCGTGTTCGCATTTTCAGCCAAGGCCTTGGCTTCGGTCTGAAAGGCCTCGCCCGCCGCCTTCATACGCAACGCCACCAAATCAGATGCGCCAACCAACTCATGAGCATGGTCGCTCATGGTTTCGGTCATCGTCTTCACCCGGGCTGAGACATGATCAGCGGTGTCGTTCAACGCCTTCGTCTGGCGCGTCAAATGGTCTTCGACTTCATGGGCATGACTGGCAGCATCCAGTGCGGCGCGTTCCAGATCGGATTGCTGACGCCGCAAGGCTTCACCGATGCGGTTGGTTTGCGCTTCCATCCGATCGCCACGCGCACCCATTTCGGCGCCCGCACCGGCAATCAGTTCCGAGCCCATTTCAATTCGTTGTACCGCGTCTTCGGTGGCGGTGTTCATACTGGCAATCCGGACGCTGAGCGTTTCGCCAGCTGTTTCCGCGCGTGCCGCTGTTTCCGCAGAAATACGCACCATGTCGTCAGTCCGCTCGCGGAAGGTATCGGCGACCTCATGGGCATGGCGCGAACCCGCTTCCGAAACGTCAGCCAGTTCCGAAATGCGTCGTTCAAGAACCTCAACCAGTGTTTCGGTCCGCGTGCTGGCACGGTCCGTCGCGGTGGCGATATCATGGCCACGACGATGCATGGAGTCGCTCACATCACGCGCACGCGTTTCCGCTTTTTCGGAGACCAAGCGCAATTCTTCGGTTTCCCGAGACAAAGCTTCGGCCACGGCACGGGCACGCAAATCGGCATCTTCGGATACCTTTGCAAGCTCCAAAGCCCGCTCACGAACTTGGCTGGTGATGACCTCGCCACGTTGATAGGCTTCATCGGACGCCTTACTCAAATCGCGGGCCTGACGGCGCAAACTGTCGGTGATTTCCTTAACCCGGCTTTCCGAACGATCCGATGGGTACGTCAACTGACGAATTTGCCACCGCAAATGGGCCGTTTCACCACGCAGGCTGTGACCACGCTCGAACAAGGCAATGACCATCCACAGCAGCGCAACGGGCGTAAAGACCCCCGCCGCCAATCCACCAAGTTCATGGGGGAGCAGCTCGAACAGAACATCCCAGCCGATGTAATCACTGATATAGCTGTTGGTCAGCCACAACCACCCGCCACTGACCATAATACCAAGGCTGGTGGCGAGCTTGTAGCGCAAGTAAAACGGTGCGTTCCACTCGTCATATTCAGACGGAGAGGATGCGTTTTCATCTGCACCCGGCGCACCAACATCGACGCTGCCGATCCCTTCGGGGTCGAATGCATCGCGTGCACTGTTCGCGTCACCGCTTTCGTGGCTCGTTGGGCCTTTGACCATATCCGTATAAATCCCAGGGCGAACCCCAAGCTTATGCCTGTTGTTGGTGACACAGATCATACACCCGCTATATGGGGCGGTAAACAAACATTAGGCACTAAATGTTGTGTTGATAGCGGCTTCCGGGCCTAAAAAAACCACAAGCTGTGCACAAATGGGCGCACAGCTTGTGGATAACATAGTTCGTGCCGGATCCGGTACAGGTGTCAGGCAGCTTGAACATCAACCAGAAAAGTTTTCACCTGAGCTTTCAGCATCTCCATTTCGCCCTTCAAATCCCCCGCTGAACTGTTCACCTGATCGGCAGCCCCTTCGGTCCGGCCTGCGGCATCGGACACGGAAACGATATTGGACGAAACCTCCTGCGAGCCAGCTGAGGCTTGTTCCACATTGCGGGCGATTTCCTGGGTGGCGGAGCCTTGCTCATCGACCGCCGCGGCGATTTGTTCGGAAATGGCGTTGAGATCACCAATCACCCTAGAAATGCCGTCAATGGCATTAACCGCTTCACGAGTATCGGTTTGCACGGCCAAGATTTGGGCGGAAATTTCATCAGTAGCCTTGGCCGTTTGATTTGCGAGGTTTTTGACCTCAGATGCCACAACCGCAAACCCCTTACCTGCTTCGCCAGCGCGCGCCGCTTCGATGGTGGCGTTCAGGGCCAAAAGATTGGTCTGGTCAGCGATATCGGTGATCAAAGATAGAACTTCACCGATCTTATCCGCCGACACGGCCAAGCCTTGAACCGTCTTGCTGGCTGTGCTTGCCTGCTCCACCGCTTGTACGGCGATGTCTGAGGATTGCGATACCTGACGGCGAATTTCTTCAATTGAGGCACTCAACTCCTCGGCTGCGGACGCCACGGTTTGCACACTGGCGGCAGCCTCTTCGGTCGCCGCAGCCACCGTGGCACTACGTGAACTGGTGTCGGTGGCGATGCCCTTCATCTCCTGCGCATAGCTTTGCAGTTGCTCGACAGCACCATCCACGGTCGAGAGCAAACCCGCAATATGGCCACCGAAATCATCCGTGACCTTGGTCATGCGTTCCTGACGCTTTGCCTTGCGAGCCTCTTCATCTCGCTGTTGGGTCTGAATACGGTCGCGTTCGATGGCATTATCACGAAACACCGCCAAGGCGTCGGCAATCTCGACGACTTCGCTGATACTCGCGTTGGTTTCAATCTCAACGTCAAGCTCACCGCCGGCCAATGTGCGCATCGCGCGGGTCACATTGGTCAGCGGCAAGGAAATACCCTGACGTACGTAGTAAATAAAGGCCGCAGCAATCACTAAGGTCAGCACCAACAGCCCACCCACAATCATGTAGATGGTGTTGGTGGTATCGACGTAGTAGCTAATATCCAGGGCCAGCTCGGCAACGCCAATGGGCTTACCGGAAAAATCTTCGATCGGTGCAATAATCACGGCCACCGGCACGCCTGCGATTTTGGATATGACCGTGCTTTCTTGGCCCTTCAGTGCGGCCTCGAATTGAGCGTTTGAGCCAAATCGCGTGTCTTCCAAGGTAGAGGCAAAGCTCTTGTACCCCTCATCATTGGGGATAAACAGGCTTGCATCGACGCCGTATTGTCCCTTGAAGGCATCCATGAAAGGCTTGCCGAAGCTAAGCCCAAATTCAACGGACCCAATGTGTTCGCCGTTGTGAAAAACCGGTGATATGCCGCGAACACCCAACCCAGCGACGCCGCGTTCCAACCCCCAAACCACCTTTTTCCCGGCGTTTGTTTCAACAACCGTCTTACGGAATCCGCTGAGGTCGTCACCAAATTTTTCCGGCTTGTGCACACGCAAGAAAGACGTCGCCGGGGGCGTGTGGAATTGAAATTGACGCACGCCATATTCAGCCTTCATCACCTTAAAGGTCGGTACCATAAGCGCCGCTAGGCGATCCCTGTCGCGGGCGGCAAATTTTTCGGTCACATCGGGAATGTTGGCGACCATGGCGCTCAGCGCCGTCGCCTTGAGGGCCTCCGCAGCCAGCGATGCCTTGAAGGTGTCGAAATAGCTTCTCAGTTCACGTTGTTGAGCTTCTGCATTGAGGTTACTCATCACCGAAAGTATAGTCGGTGCGCCAACGGCAAAGAAAATGGACAGTGCCAGGACGAACCCAATACCGACACGGGAACCGATGGTTCCATTGCGAAGAGATATCGACATTTCATAGCTCCCAAATACACCTACACAAGGCGCAAAAAAGTACCCCTGCAACACACTCAGGCATTTGGGTTCTAAAACCATACTTTCAAGGTAAATGCGCTCAAGCAACAGGGCTTAAGCCGAAAGTCTCAGTACATATGCTGTCCACCGGTGACCCAAATCTCAGTCCCGGTCACGTAATTGCTGTCGTCCGAACAGAGATAATACACCGTGGTCGCCACATCGCGGGGCGCGCCCATGCGGTCCAGCGGGATCCGCGGGATCAAGGCTTCGTATTCCGGCTGGATCATAGAGGTTTCAATTTCACCCGGCGCAACCGCATTGACGCGCACATCCAGTGCCGCGAACTCGCCGGCCATTTCGCGGGTCATGGCGCTCAACGCCGCCTTGGAAATGGAGTATGCCGACCCGGCAAAGGGGTGGATGGCATGGCCCGCGATCGAGGTGATGTTGACGATTGCGCCGCGCCCGTTGTGCAACGCCGAGGCAAAGCCGCGTGACAGCCTCAGTGCGGCGAAAAAGTTGATTTCAAAGACTTCGCGCCACGCATCCAGGTCACCGTTCAGGCAGCCGAGACGTTCCTTATAAGGCGTCTTAGGCGACAGCCCAGCGTTGTTCACCAACGCGTGCAACCGCCCATCTTCAAGCAGCGCATTGGCCTTGGCAATGAACGCCTTGACGCTGTCGGCATCGGCGAGGTCGGTCGGAATGTGCGCGAGCCAGTTTTCTTCCGTCTCCGCCTCAACCGGGGCTTCGCCGCGAGCACAGGTGATAATCCGCCACCCCCGTTCCAGGAACAAAAGCGCGGTGGCATGTCCGATTCCTCGGGATGCCCCTGTGATGATGACTGTTTTTTGATGTTCTTCGGTCATGGAAAGACGTTAGGCCAAAGCCGAGAGGCTTTCCAGTACCTAAAGCCAGGAAACAGCCCCAGGTAGCAAAAGAAATAAAGTTTTTATAATCTACGAGTGCTCCGACATTAATTTCAGGCGATAATAGCGCCAACAGTCATGACAAACACCAAGCAGGGGGACTTTAATGAACAAGCTGAAACACCGCATTCTCACCGTCGCCTCAACCGCAGCGCTCCTCACCGCAGGCGCTTTGATCGTAGCGCAACCAGCGTTCGCCGCAAATTATGGACCGCAGTACGCCCGCCAAAATACTGCCCCCAATTTGAATAATCCGGCGACCAAGGTTTCCGCCCAATTGAACGCGCTACGGGCGTTTCTTGCCAAATCCCAAGGCGGCGCGATTGACCCGGCTCAGGCTCTGGGGTTTATCGAACAGCAAATTGCACCCGACATCGACTTCGCGACCATGACCCGCATGTCCCTGGGGCGGCTCGCCAGTCGCATGACACCACAACAAAAACAAGCAGCGCAATCGGTCTTGCGACGCAACTTCGCTGCCAAGCTGGTCGATGCCATGGGTGACATCCGCGCCACCCGCGTTACGGTCGGCAAAACCCAATACGGCACCAGTCGCGGCGAGCTTGTGGTTCCGGTCTACCTTCAACGGTGGCAAGGCCAGCCGCTGAGCATCCGGTTTCGCTTTTACCAAACACAGGAAGGCTGGAAAGTCTTCGACGCCGAGGCCAACGGCCAAAGTGCGATCTTGTTCTATCGCGGCTATTTCGCCCGCCAGTGGCGCGGCGGTTGATGCCCTGCTCTGCTCTGCTGACACTTGAACCTAGTGGCTGAAAAAAACCGGGATATTTGCGGTGTCCATCAGCGTGCTGGTAACGCCGCCCAAAACCGTCTGCATCAGGCGAGAATGCGTATACGCACCGCACACCAGCATGTCGGCCTTCACGTTTGCCGCATGCTCCAACAGGCTTTCGCCAACACCATCCGGACCCGGTGGGAAACTAACGACCTTGGCACTCACACCCCACCAGCCTAAATACCCCGCCAATTCATCCCCGGCGGTTGGGTCTGTGCGCGTGCTTTCACAGCTCAACACGTAGACCTCAGACGCTCGTGTGATCAGCGGCATCGCCGCCTGCACCGCCCGCGCAGCCTGCGCGGTGCCGTTCCAAGCGATGGCGATGATGCGCCCAAAGTCTGCCACCTCAGGGTTCGTCGGCAACACCAACACCGGGCGACCGCATTCAAACAGCGCTGCGTGCAGCGTAAGGGCGCGCATCGGAGAACTTTCATCACCAGGACGGGCGGTCACCGTCAGGTCGGACAACCGGCCACGCCATGCAACTAGCTCATCCTCACGACCGACCTCTTCTCGCCATGTGGCCGTGAGCGCGTCCTCTCCGTCACCCGGAACGGTGATTTGGGGAACGTCTTGGGCTTCACACAGCCCATCAACCATGTCCTTGATCGTGGCGGCCTTGGTGGCGGTATCGTGCTCGGCGGCCGAGATCATTTCTTCAATCATGTCGCCGGATAAGCCTTCGCCGAACATCGGCACCGCATCGCGGGCATCTCCGCGCACATGCAAAACCTCAACGTGCGCCGCAAAGGACCGCGCCAGCCCCAGCGCATTTTCCAAAATGGCCTGATTGTCCGAGGCCCCATCAACAGGTGTTAAAATAGACCGGATTGACATTGAAGCCTCCTTACCGTGTGCTGTTTTCTAATCATGGACCTGAAAAGGCCAAAGATAAAGACCCCAACACAGTATGTTGGAGTCTAATGGTCGAGGATTTTTAAGGCCTGAGCATCGGTGTCTTCACGGGTGCCAGATGAATCGATTGGGTGCCAGTCGATCTCGCCCAGATCATATTCCAGTTGCATCCGCAGCACCGCCGCATCGGCGTCGGAGGCGTTCTTTTGGCGTTCGGTGACGCGCGCCTCCATGATTTCAGGCGAGGCGCTCAACCAAAAGCCTTCGAACGGCACCTCCATTTCGACGGCCACCGCGGCAATGGCTTCACGCTCGTGTGGTTTAGAAAAGACACAATCGGCAATGACCGAATGCCCAGTGGCCAGCACGGTGCGTACCTCGTCATATACGGCCTGGTAGGTTTTTTCCGTCATCTCTGTCGTGTAGCCCTCAGGTCCCAGTTTATCGAGTGGGTGAACCCCCGCGATGCGTTTGCGCAGGACATCGCTGCGCACCACGCGCGCACCCGGAGCAGCACCTATATGTTGGGCGAGATCACGCCCCAGGCGCGATTTACCACTGCCCGACAGCCCGCCCACCGCTATCAATTGCGTAGGCGGCACATCCAGATAATTCAGTCCCATATCCAAATAGATGTTCGCCTGAGCAGCCTGATCGCGTTTGAAGTCCGCATCCTCGACACTTTTGGCGGCCGCGCAGGCAACGAAGGCACGCACACCTGCACGCACACTCAAAAACAACGGCAACGCCGCAAGCCCCCAAGCCGACCCCGTAATGTCCATATAACGGTTCATGGTCACGTTCGCTAACGTGCGCAGACCACGATAATCCAGATCCATCAACAGAAATGCCAGATCGTAAAGCACGTCGATGGTTGAAAATGCCTCGTTGAATTCGATGCAATCGAACAACACCGGCTCGCCATCTTCCAGGAAAATATTGCGCAGATGCATATCGCCATGACAGTGACGCACACATCCATGCATGCGCCGCCCTTCCAGCAAACTCGCGATGTCGTTGGTGGCTTCAAGGGAACGGCTGGTCAGCTCCGACACCCGTTTCATATCCAAGAATCCAGGCGCGTTATCGGTAAACGCCTTGGCATTGCTTTCGATGGTCAAGGCGATGCCTGTGCGCCCGCCGCCGTCTTGGCGGGCTTCTGTCGCGGCATGGAACGTGGCGATTTTGTCGGCCAAGTGCTCCATCAAGTGACGATCAAGCTTGCCCTGTTCCGCCAAGCGGTCAAACAAGGTCGCCTCATCAAAGCGCGCCATTTCAATAACCCAGTCCACGACCTCGCCGGGTTGATCGAACTGCAACCGGCCGCTTGCATCGCGGGTGATGGGCTTGACACCCCGGTACAATTTCGGCGCGGTGCGACGATTGAGCGCCACCTCAGCTTCGCTGTATTGCAGGCGCTTGTCGCGGTCCGAATAATCCAGAAACGGATACTCGACCGCGCGTTTTAATTTAAACACCCGGGTCTTGCCGATGAACACCTCGGACGCATGGGTGGTGACACGCGCCACTTGGTCTGTGCCGTCGCCGAATATTTCCGGGTCGGACAACAGCACCACCTGGGCGGATTGGTCTTCTTTGATCATGGGGCCAAGACATCCAACCTGAACAACAAAATTAGCCGCCTAGTGAGACGGTTATTCTTTTTCGCTTTCCATATCACGTCCATCGTCACGCAACACCACGTAGATGGCTGGGATCACCAACAGCGTCAGCGCCGTAGAACTGGCCAAGCCAAACACCATCGAAATCGCCAAGCCCTGAAAAATCGGATCGGCCAGAATAAACGCCGAGCCTATCATCGCCGCCACTGCGGTCAGGAAGATCGGCTTGAAGCGAATGGTGCCCGCTTCGACCAACACGTCACGTAATGGCTTACCGGTACTTTGACGGTGCTTGATAAAATCAACCAACAAGATTGAATTGCGCACAATGATCCCCGCCAGGGCGATAAAGCCGATCATCGACGTGGCTGAGAACGGCGCGCCGAACAGCCAGTGCCCGAACATGATGCCGATAAGCGTCAGCGGCACCGGAGTCAGGATCACCAGTGGCAGTTTGAAGCTGCCGAACTGACCGACCACCAAAAGATAAATACCCAACAAGGCAAAGATGAACGCAAGGCCCATGTCGCGGAAGGTAACGTAGGTGACTTCCCACTCACCGTCCCACAACAAGCTCACCTTGGTTTCGTCGCGCGGCTGCCCGTGATAACTGATCGGCGGCACACCCTGGTCGCCCCAGTCCATGCTTGCCAGCTGCTTTTCAACCGCGAACATGCCGTAGATCGGCGCTTCGAATTCACCTGCCAGTTCACCCGTGACCAATTCGGCGAAATGCCCATCACGGCGAAACAGTGGGAACGACGCCTGCTCATGCACCACCCGCACAACATCGCCCAACTCGACCACACGACCACTGTCACCCGCCGGCCCTGGTGCAGGTATGGGAACCGACAAAATGCGTTCGGTCATCGCCAGCCCCTCTTTGGGCAAACGTATGGCGATTTCGATCGGGTTCACGCCTTCGCCGCGCTGGGAATAGCCGACCGATTTGCCGCCCACCACCGCTTGAATGGTGTCGTACAAGTCACCTTCCTGAACGCCGTTGAATTCCAGGTTTTCCTGATCGATTTCAAGACGCACGCGGGTTTCCGGCTGGCCATAACTGTCATCAACATCGACCACGAAATCCACCGCTTCGAAGGCTTTGCGCACTTTGGCGGCGGCAGCGCGACGGGTTTCCGGATCGGGACCATAAACTTCGGCCATCAAGGTCGCCATCACCGGCGGGCCGGGCGGAACCTCGACCACCTTAACGGAGGTGCCATTGGGAACATCCATACCCTTAAGCAAACGACGCACGTCAAGTGCCACATCATGGCTTTGACGATCACGATCTTGTTTTGGGGCAAGATTGATTTGCAGCTCACCCTGCCACGGTTCGGACCGCAGATAATAATGGCGCACCAGACCGTTGAAGTTGAACGGCATGGCGGTGCCCACATAGGCCTGCATGCTGGTCAGTTCCGGCACAGTTTTGATGCGGTTGGCAACGTCGAGCAACGTGCGCTCGGTCATTTCCAAAGATGAGCCTTCGGGCAGATCCAAAACCACCTGCAATTCAGACTTGTTGTCGAACGGCAGCAGTTTGACCGTCACGTCCTTGGTCGCGAACAAGATCAACGACGCAACAGTGGCCACCCCGGTGATGGCCAACAAACGGATGGAGTTTTTCCGTCCGGTCAGCAGTTTGGTCGCGATGTGTTTGTAGAACTTGCCCAATGCGCCGGGGCCGTGTTCGCCATGGCCACCCATATCCACGCCTTCGTCGAAATCGGCACTGTCTTCGGTCATAGACTCTTCAGGCAGGTGCTTGCGCCAGCAGGTGATTTTGCACAAAAGCCACGGCGTGATGATCATCGCCACAAAAAACGAAAACACCATCGCCGCAGATGCGTTGGCGGGGATGGGGCTCATATAAGGTCCCATCAAACCGGACACGAACATCATCGGCAGCAGTGCCGCAACGATGGTTAGGGTGGCGATGATGGTCGGGTTACCGACCTCGGCCACCGCTTCAATGGTCGCGCGCAGCGGGCTACGCCCATCTTTCATGGCCCAGTGACGAACAATGTTTTCCACCACCACAATGGCGTCGTCGACCAAAATACCGATGGAGAAAATCAACGCGAACAAGCTCACCCGGTTGATGGTAAAATCCATCATCCAGGCCGCGAACAGTGTCATCAAAATGGTCGCGGGAACCACGACCATGACCACAATGCCTTCGCGCCAGCCAAGTGCCCAGCCCACCAGCAACACGATGGAAACTGTAGCAAGCGCCAAATGGAACAACAGCTCATCGGCTTTTTCTTTCGCCGTTTCACCGTAGTTGCGTGTGATGGTCGCTTCTACGTCAGCTGGCAGCAAATTGCCTTTGACCTGCTCCAGACGGCGGGTGATATCTGCGGCCACCTGCACGGCGTTGGCACCCTTACGTTTGGCGATGGCCAACGTTACTGCGGGCTTGGCGTCAAGCGATGCACCCTCGTCTTTGGCTTTTTCCATATGCCATACGCGATGTTCTTCTGGCGTTGCGCCGACCACCACGTTGGCCACATCCTTGACATAGACCGGACGACCATCGCGCGCGGTGATCATCAAAAGTCCGATGTCCGGCATACCCATCAAGGTTTGGCCCGCCATCACCGATACGGCTTGACCGCCGTCGCGCATGCGCCCGACGCGGAACGAACGGTTGGCGTTCTCGACCTTGCCGATCAACTGCTGCAAGGTCACGCCGTAAAGCGATAGACGTTCGGGGTCCGGTTCGACCCGGATCTGATCCGCGCGACCACCGACGATAAAAGTCAAGCCGACGTCTTGGACCTTGCCCAATTCGTGCATCAATTCTTCGGCAATGTTGTACAGCGCGTTGTCGTTCCAATGTTCCGCCTGATAGCCTTTCGGCGCCAGGGTAATGGTAACGATCGGAACGTCGTTAATGCCGCGCCCGATGATCAACGGATCGGGAATACCGATGGGAATATGGCGAATGTTGGCGCGAATAGCTTCGTGAATGCGCAAAATAGCGACGTCTTCATCGGTGCCCACATCAAAGCGTGCCGTAACCATGACCTGGTCATCCTGGGACATGGAATAGACGTGTTCGACGTTGTTCACACCGTTGACGATATCTTCCAACGGCTTGGTGACAAGCTCCACCACGTCTGGGGCTTTCAGCCCGTTTGCGTCCACCAAAATATCCACCAGCGGGACGGAAATTTGCGGCTCTTCCTCACGCGGCAACGCCATCAGCGCGACCACACCCAGCGCAATCGAAGCCAGCAACATCAGTGGCGTCAGCGGCGAGCGCAAAAAGGCTTTGGTGAGATAGCCGGATATGCCGAGGTTTTTCATCGCGTGCTTTTCCTTAGGCCTTACCGGCGCGCCAGAACGTCGCCGGGTTTCAGACCAGAGAGAATTTCAACCCCACCCGTTTGCGGCAGGCCGGGCTGTACCACCACTTCACGGCCGTCGCTGAGCTTTGCAAACGTCAGACCATAGCGCGCATAAAGATAGCCTTGCGGTACGACAATTGCCGGGCGCGGGCCGGTGCCGATCCACACGCGGATACGCTCACCGACAAAGAAATCACCAAGCCCGGCGACTTCGACGTCGGCAGATACACGGCCTTGCTTGATTTCGGGATAAACCTGACGGATCACGCCAACGCGCAGCTCGGTGCCACTGTTCGGCGTCAAGGCGCCAAGGCCGCGCTGGGCAACCTGTACCTCATCACCCTTTTTGATGAACATGGCGTGGCGTTCGGGCAATTTCATACGCAGGATGTAGGCTTCTGCGGCCATCGTCGCGACCGGCTCACCCGGCAACACCACCGAGCCCTTGCGCACCAAGACCTTGAGAATACGTCCGCCAGCGGGCGACAGAACATCGCCTTCGATGCGGGTTTGTTGTAGCACTTGGCGTTCGGCTTGGGCGGCTGCCAATGATCGATCTGCAACTTCCAGGTTGGTTCGGGCCTCGTCAAGGCGCACCTTTGGAATAGCGCCGGTGGAGAACAGTTTTTCGGACCGCGCCAAAGCCGTTGTCGCCAGATCTTTTTGCGAACTGAAGGACTGAATTTTGGCCTCGATGGACTTGACTTGCAGGGCCAATTTCTCGTCCACGACGCGTGCAATTTTTTGCTTGGCCTCGACCGGGGAGCCTTCATCGACCAGCAACTCTGTCACCGTCCCGCCGATGCGGGCGCGAGCGGAAACCACATCGACGCTTTCCACCGTCGCAAAGACCGATTTGCGGTCCTCAATTTCACCCGCGCGCACTGTAAACGTTGTATCCTGAGCAACGGCAGCAGCGCTTGAAAACAACGCTCCACCCACAGCCACACCCAAAATCAGGCTCTTGAACATCCGCTGCATAAAAAACCTCTTCCCGATCAAAACCTACTAACTACTTATATATCATACATTTATCGCAGGTACGAACATATGAGTCGCCTTTATATATTAGCAAATACTAAATTAGCAAGTCATAAAAGGATGGGAGGAAATAGTGCGAGCTACATTTGGCACCTGCAATACACTGCAACAAGATTCTATACAGTGAACATATACAGTGCGATTGTAGGACTCAATTACTACCACATCACCTGCTATATTGGGTATTGTATCGCAATTGTGCCGGACCGGTCCGTCCTCCGGTGATCAGAATATGGGTTTGGCCTTGGCCGCACCCAAACGTAAAAAATGAGCAAGGAATTCACTATGAGCATCGATCGCATCATTTTCGCTTTTGCCGGCGTTGTTATTTGGGCCGGTCTTGGCGCATTTTACGTCACCCAGGAAATTCTGTGGCTGATCGTACCCGCCTTTGTCGGACTGAACATGTTCCAGGCCGCGTTCACCAAATTTTGTCCTCTGGCGATGATCTTGAAAAAACTCGGTGCAAAACCGGGCCAAGCGTTCAACTAAGTTTTACGCCACGTCTCTCGAAAAGCGGCCTGGGTCTTCCTGGGCTGCTTTTTTTTGTCAAAGACTGAAAACGGCGCAGGCAACTTGGTCGCAGTCAACGCGAACCCAAAGCACGTCACCGTCAGTCGTCGAAGACGTGATCTTCTTCAATGCCCGCTGGGTCTTGGTGGATCAGCACTTCGGCTCGCGGATAAGCATCTCCAACCCGGCGCATGACATCCTCGGCAATTTCATGAGCGTCATACAGGCTTATATCGCGGCGCATTTCCAGGTGCATTTGGATAAACATATCCGGGCCAGATTGACGCGTACGCAGGTCGTGCATGCTGATCACTTGTGAGTGCTGCAGGGCAAGGGCCCGAATTTTCTCGCGTTCTTCATCGGGTAGTTCGCGGTCCATCAGCACATGATAGGCTTCGATCCCAATTTCATATGCACCGTGCAAAATGTAAAATGAGATGGCGATGGCGAACAGTGGATCAGCGATCTGCCAGCCCAGCTCAACGGCCAAAAACAACGACAGTATGACGCTCAAGTTGACCAAAATATCCATGGTATAGTGCGCGCTGTCAGCGGAAATGGCCAAAGACTGGGTGCGCTTGGCCACGTATTTTTGAAACATCACCAACCCGATCGTGGCGACGATGGAAAACGCCATCACGCCATAGCCAATCATGCTGTTGTGAACAGGGCTTGGGTTGAAAAGTCGCTCCCCCGCCTGCAACAACAAAAACACCGCCGAGCCGGAAATAAACGCCGACTGTGCAAGGCCTGCCAGACTTTCGGCCTTGCCGTGTCCAAAGCGGTGTTCAGCATCTGCGGGTTCCAGTGCGTGGCGCACAGCGAACAGATTGACCGTTGAGGCAGCAACATCAAGAAGCGAGTCGATCAAGGTCGACAACAGACTAACGCTGTCGGTCAGCAGCCACGCGCCAAATTTCACTACGATCAAGGTCGTAGCCATACCCACGGCCGCATAGGTCGCCATACGCATCAAGCGCCCCGCAGCAGCTCGGTCAAGCGGTTGGCCCGTTGGCGCTGTTTTTGGTGTGGTGTTATCGTTCATGGTGCTTTGCGCCTTTCGTCTTATGGGTATAGACGTTCTTTTTCCCAACCGCCGGAAGCTTGAATATACACCACCCGCTCATGCAGCCGAAACGGGCGGTCATGCCAAAATTCGATGCGCATGGGTTTCACGCGAAACCCGGACCAAAAATCAGGACGCGGAATATCGCCGATGGCGAATTTTGCCGCATATTTTGCGACACGGGCTTCCAGTTCAAACATCCCGTCCAGCGGTTGCGACTGTTTCGACGCCCACGCGCCGATGCGAGAATCCCTGTGGCGCGATGCGTAGTATTCGTCCGCTTCCGCATCTGCAACCCGTTCCACAGGACCCGTAATGCGGATTTGACGGCGCAAACTTTTCCAATGAAACAATAGCGAGGCGTTGGGGCTGTGGCTCAGTTCAAGGCCCTTTTGGCTGCCAAGGTTGGTGTAAAACACAAAACCGTTTTCGTCATAGCCCTTAAGCAACACCATGCGCAGCGACGGCACACCATCCTCACCCACCGTGGCTAGGGCCATGGCGTTGGGATCGTTGATTTCTTTGTCTTCAGCCAGCTTCAACCAGTCCTGAAACAGGTCAAGCGGGTTGGCATCAGTGGGTATGGTGGTCATGTCGCAACCTATATTTCGAGGAATTTTCATCGTCCATTAAGGCGTTCTTTACCATGAACGGGCTGTAATCAAAATCGCCGTGTTACGCCCCGACGGAATGCCTACATATAACAAGTCGCGGCCCACGACCACCGGTTAAGTCACCGAGTATGTGAAATTCAAACAATGGAATGCCCCATGAAAACGGGAACAAACCCTATATTTTCAAATCATTATGCTTCACGGGCGACCATATGTGTCCTGTTGGCATTGAGCCTTGGTGCCTGTTCGTGGAACGACAGCCGCACCGAGACGCTGGGCGGCGTCCTGGGGGGCGTTGTGGGCGGCATTGTCGGGTCTAAATTCGGCAAAGGCACGGGACAAGGCGTCGCCGTTGTTTTGGGCGCAACCTTGGGCGCCATGTGGGGCCAGGACATTGCCAAGGGCATGACCGACATCGACAAGGTTTTTTCCGAACGCACCACCAAGGACACCCTGGAATACGGCAAGCCCGGCGAAACCGCTCATTGGTCCAATCCCGACAGCGGCAATTCGGGCACCATCACCGCTGACGAAGCCTACACCAACGACGACGGCGAGGGCTGTCGCCAATTTGAAACCACCGTCAACGTCGAAGGCGAAGACCGCGCCGTCACCGGCACGGCATGCCGCACCAATGATGGCGAATGGCAAATCGTCGACAGCCCGGAGACCTCCACCTAAATGATTGACCCTTATCGCACTCTGGGCGTCTCGCGCACCGCCAGCCCCGACGACATCAAAAAATCGTACCGCCGTTTGGCGCGCGAGCACCACCCGGACCGCAAGCCCGGCGACAAGCGCGCGGAAGACCTGTTCAAGGACATCTCATCCGCATACGACTTGCTGTCCACGCCAGCAAAGCGCCGCAAATTCGATGCCGGGGAAATCGACGGTATGGGCAACAGGCGTCCCGGCTATGGTGCCGGGTCACAAGGCTACGGCGCATATCAACGCAATACAGGGCCTCATTCTGGCCCCAACGCAGGCCGCGCTCGCAATAGCCCCTTCGACGGTTTTTTCAAAGATCGCACCCGTAAAGAGCATCAGTCCGTCAAAGCCAATGGTGCGGACGTCAGCTACACATTGAAGGTCTCGTTTTTGGATGCCGCCCTTGGCGTGGAAAAGGATGTGCGCATGGCATCTGGTAAAACGCTCAAGGTGCGCATTCCGGCAGGCACCGAAACGGGCCAGGTTCTGCGCCTTAAAGCTCAGGGCATGTCAGGTCTTGGTGGCGGCACGCCCGGCGACGCACGCGTGGAAGTCCAAATCCAAGGCGATATCAAATTTCGCGCCGATGGGCTCGATGTCCATAGCGAAGAGGCCGTGACGTTGGCGGAAGCTTTGCTCGGTGGGCAGATCGAGGCTCAAACCATACATGGCCCGCTCTTGGTCACGGTGCCCGAAGGGTCCAATTCAGGCACCCGTTTGCGCCTTAAGGCCAAAGGTATCCACCGCCGCCCCACGAACGGTCAGGAATTCGCCCAACGCGGCGACCATTACGTATCGCTCAGGGTCATGCTGCCCGAAGAACAGGATTCAGACCTCAAAAAATTCGTCAAAAAGTGGATATCCAAGCGCCCTTACAAGGTCCGTAAGGAAACCCTAAACCGGACCGCCGCGGAGTAAGGCACAACACGCTGCCCTACATTTGCTCGAACAGTTCGCGCAGCGTGCGCCCATAACCACGCCCCTTGGTTCCGCCAAGACTGTCTTTAAGCGCCCCCCGCCACGGCGGACCGCCCGCGGGCAGATCGCCGGGATTGGGGGCAAGGCCCAGACCGTGCGCCACATCGGCGATACGCAACACTTCCGGGTCGCGGATCAATAACCATTCTTCTCGGTCACTGAGGGCCACGACACCCGCCTGCCGCAAGCTTTCCAAAGCCTGGGCCAAGGCATCTTCGCGCCTTGGATTACGGGTTGGATGCACCACCACCTCGCCTCGCCCCTTGCGCCACAACCGTTCGATCGCCGCCAACGCTGCGTCCAGCTTGCGCGCTGGTGCCATATCGTCATATCCCTCGGCGATCCGTGCGCGTCCCCAGTGAGGCAGCGACGCGGTGACTTCCGCCCCCAACAGCACCACCGCCCACGACAAATACATCCAGATCAGGAAAATCGGCACCGTAGCCAGTGCGCCGTAAATGGTGTGATAGGCCGGAAAGGTTGACATATAAAACGCAAATAGCTTGCGCAAGACGCCAAACAGCAGCCCCGCCGAAATGCCCCCGACCAAGGCGTGCATCGCCCGCACTGGGCGATAAGGCACAATGGCGTAGAACACGGTAAAAGCAAAAATGGCCAAGATTGAGGGCAACAAGCGCGTCACCGTTCCCCCCAACCCCGGAATTTTATCCGCCCCCACCCACTCGCTGAGCGCATAAAGATAAGCGCCCAACGACAGGCTGCCGCCCAACAGCAATGGCCCCAAAGTGAGCACCGCCCAAAACATCATCAGCCGAGGGACCAGCGGCCGGGTGGCCTTAACGTGAAAAATGGAATTGAGCGCCGCCTCGATGGAACTGAGCAGCAGTATTGCCGTCACAGCCAAGGCGATGATGCCGATTGCCGTCAGTCCCTCGGTCTGGCCGATAAACTGGTCGAAATAGGTTCGTGCGCCCTCTACGGATTCGGGTAAAAAATTCTCGAACAACAACGCCTTGATCTGGTTTTCGATATTATCGAAGATCGGAAATGCCTTGAGAATCGCGAACGCAATCGCCCCCAACGGCACCAACGCCAGCAGCGATGTATAGCTCAACCCCGCAGCAATACGCATGCACTGGTCACGACCAAAATGCTTCAAAATCAGGCGGATAAAGGCAAACAGCTCGGTGCTCAGCGGCACAGCCTTGCTCAGCGCGGAATCAATGGACTTGCTGGTGTCTGCCATTTGTCTGTAACAACAATCTATTAACGCGAATATCGCATGATACACACAAGTCAGCCATTTTGGCGAAACCTTCGTCTGAACCGCACCTTTTCAGGTGGGATCAAATTCGTGTAGGATGCGCACAACAATTCAAGGATATGAGGACACCAAGAACCATGACCGCTGCCGCCGCGCTGATGGCTGGAAAAAAAGGCATCGTGATGGGCGTTGCCAATAACCGCTCCATTGCCTGGGGCATTGTTCAACACCTCCACGCTCAGGGCGCCGAGATCGCCTTCACCTACCAAGGTGAAGCGCTGAAAAAGCGCGTCGGGCCCTTGGCGGCCGAAGTCGGCTCCAACTTTTTGGTGGAATGCGACGTCACCGACATGGGCAGCATCGACCGCGTATTTGACACGGTGAAAGAACGCTGGGGCAAGATCGACTTTGTGGTTCACGCCATTGCCTATTCCGACAAGGAAGAACTCAAAGGCCGCTACATCGACACCACGCGGGAAAACTTCCAGCGCACCATGGATATCTCGGTCTACTCCTTCACCGCCGTGTGCCAGCGCGCAGCGCCAATGATGAATCCTGGCGGCTCAATGCTGACATTGAGCTACTACGGTGCGGACAAGGTTATCCCCCACTACAACGTCATGGGCGTCGCCAAAGCGGCATTGGAAGCCAGCGTACGCTATCTGGCCGAAGACCTCGGCAAGGACAGCCTGCGCGTCAACGCTATGTCGGCTGGCCCGATGAAGACCTTGGCCGCCAGCGGCATCGGCGATTTCCGCTATATTTTGAAGTGGAACGAGCTTAATTCCCCACTGCGACGCAACGTCACCTTGGACGATGTGGGCGGTGCCGGGCTGTATCTTCTGTCACCTCTGGCCAGCGGCGTCACGGGCGAAGTGCACTACGTCGATTGCGGCTACAACACCGTCGGCATGAAAGCCGTCGACGCACCCGATATCTCCACGGTGTAAACGATCACCCTCTGATTGGAACTCAGTTATGGCCGGCAACAGCTTTGGCGAACTTTTCCGTCTCACCACGTTTGGTGAGTCCCACGGCCCTGCCATCGGTGGCGTTCTTGACGGCTGCCCACCGGGGATCAAGCTGTCACAAGCCGACATCCAGCCGTATCTGGACAAGCGCCGCCCGGGCCAATCCAAGTTCACCACCCAGCGTCAGGAAGCCGATCAGATCAAGATATTGTCGGGTGTGTTCGAAGGCAAGACCACCGGCACGCCCATCGGCCTATTGATCGAAAACACAGATCAACGCTCCAAGGACTACGGCGACATCAAAGACAAATTCCGACCTGGCCATGCGGATTACACCTATTTCACCAAGTACGGCGTGCGCGATTATCGTGGTGGTGGACGCTCCAGCGCGCGTGAAACCGCGATCCGTGTTGCGGGCGGTGCGATCGCGCAAAAGGTCCTGCAATCCATACTGGGTAAATCGGCCAAAGTGCGTGGTGCTTTGGTGCAAATGGGCCCCATTGATATCGATTACCGCAAATGGTCATGGGGGCAAATCGGCAAGAACCCTTTTTTCTGCCCCGATGCCGACGCCGCCAAACAGTGGGAAACGTATCTGGCCGACATCCGCAAGAACGGCTCGTCCGTTGGTGCTGTGGTGGAAATTCAGGCCAGCGGCATTCCCGCCGGTCTGGGCGAGCCGGTTTTCGACCGCATCGATGCCGACATCGCAAAGGCGCTGATGTCGATTCCTGCCGTCAAGGGCGTGGAAATCGGCGAAGGATTCGCCGCGGCGTCCCTGACGGGCGAAGAAAATGCCGACGAAATTCGCCGTGGCCCCGACGGAAAGCCAGAATTTCTCGCCAACCATGCGGGCGGCACTCTGGGCGGAATTTCATCTGGCCAGGACATCATTGCGCGGTTCGCGGTCAAACCGACCAGCTCCATTCTGACCCCGCGCAAGACCGTGACCACCAAAATCAAGAACGCCGACATCATCACCAAAGGCCGCCATGACCCCTGCGTCGGCATTCGCGCCGTCCCGGTGGGCGAAGCCATGATGGCGCTGGTTCTGGTCGATCACCTGCTTAGACAGCGTGCACAAAACGGCTAACAGACCGTCCTAACACGGTGCCTCACCCGCATATTTTACCGACCTATTGTACACAATCACCATCTGCCCGGCCCTATGCATAGGGTAAATAGGCGCATTTCGCGCAGGCTCAGAGCCTTAGAAAAATGACACAAACGACTATAGTGAATTGATATATAATAAAAATATACCAAATACAACACTAAATAATAGTATATAGTTTCTTATTGACATTTTATTGATGAGTAAATAATATATACCACATGAAAGATGGCGAATCGGACACCCAATGCCGAACGAACTCAATACAACGACCCAGCAAAATCAAGCGAACGGAACTCAGGTCATGGCATCCCAGGTTTTACGAATTGAAGATGCGTCCCAACTGATCGACCATGATCCCCAAAGCGTTCAGGATCAGGTCCGTGCCGGCAAGGCCGTTCTGGTGGATGTGCGCGAAGCCAGCGAATATGAAAACGAGCGGATCCCAGGTGCGTTCCTGATGCCGCTGAGTTTTTTCGACGCAGACCACTTCCCGTTCCTATCCGACACCCGCGTAATTTTGATGTGCGCCGTGGGCAAACGCTCCGCCGCCGCGGCCAAGCAGTTGATGAACGTGGGATTTCGCGAAACGCACCACATGAAGGGCGGGTTGACCGCTTGGAAAGAACAGGGTCTGAAAACAGACACGGATTGAGCGTCGGGCTTCGCGTATCAAGGACGATACAACTCCCCCCAAAAGCACATGCACACACAAAAAGAGCCCCCTTGGGGGCTCTTTTCTTCATTCCGGCGCGGTCATCGGTTCGATGGGGGGGATCAACGCGATGAGGGGGCCGGAAGAGGGCTCAGGTGGGGCGTTTACGCCTTACGGCCGCGTACAACCTGTTCGATTTCGTTACGGCAGATGCCGATATCGTGCAAGCAACGCGCGTCCATGCGTTTGAGTTCCGCAATTGCGGTGCGCACGGTCATTTCGTAACGAACCTGATCCTGGATCATTTCAACCAAAGCAGAAACACGCTTGGCGAGGGCAAACACAAAGTTGGTGCTCGCGGGCAAATGGGTAAAAGACAGTGTGGTCATCGGGGTATTCCTAGCTGTTCACCTTCGGGGGATGGTGTTTGTGAGCAGCGATATACGCCCGTTCCGCGAAAAGGAGCAGCGCTGTTCTCGTGCCCTAGGTATGCGTCAAGCGCATACCTACATAAACACGCCTCAAGCACGCCTCGCGCAGATCAAAAACTCGATGTTGCCTTCGGGGCCTTTGATGGGGCTTTCGGTGATGCCCTGTACGGACCAACCGGGCAGGTTGTTTAGCCAGGCTTCGATACGTTCGCAGACTTCTTGGTGCAATTCCGGTTCGCGGACCACGCCGCCCTTGCCGACCCGGCCTTTTCCGACCTCGAACTGCGGTTTAATCAGCGCAATCAGGTGTGCGCCAGGGACCGCCAGACTGAGGGGGGCAGGCAACACCGTTTCCAGGCCAATGAACGACGCGTCACAGACCACCATGTCGATGGGGTCGGATATCTGCTCATGCGTAAGGTGGCGAGCGTTGGTTTTTTCCATCACCACCACCCGTTCGTCACCACGCAACCTCCACGCCAGTTGCCCGTGGCCCACATCGACGGCAAAGACCTTGGCCGCACCGTTGGTCAGCAACACATCGGTAAAGCCGCCCGTAGACGCACCAACGTCAACGCAGGTTTTGCCCTCTACACTGACGTCAAAGTGCTTGAGCCCCTTTTCCAGCTTGAGCCCACCACGCGACACCCACGGATGGTCTTGGCCTTTGAGTTCAATGGGAATATCGGATTTCACCTGCTGGCCAGCCTTGTCCAGGCGCTTGGTATCTGAATAGACATTACCCGCCATGATCAGCGCCTGGGCGCGTGAACGGCTTTCCACCAGCCCGCGCTCAACCAACAGCTGGTCAAGGCGCAGCTTGGTAACGGGGGGATCGGTGTTCATAGGGAATCAGGCCTGCTCAGAAAGACTGACGGTTTCCAAGCCCAACGCCGTCAGGACCGTGGCTGCAATATCATGCGCGGTGAGGCCCGCCTGGATCAACTGGGCGGTTTGCGTATCGTGTTCGATGAACCGGTCGGGCAAATGCAAAGTGCGCACCCGCAAGCCACCATCCAACAGGCTTTCGCGGGCGAGGAATTGCAACACTGCAGCACCGAACCCGCCTTGGCTACCCTCTTCCACCGTCACCAGGACTTCATGGTTGGCAGCCAGGTTGGCGATCATTTCTTCATCCAGCGGCTTGAGGAAGCGCGCATCGGCAACCGTGGTCGAAAGCCCGCGTGCAGCCAACATTTCTGCGGCCTCCAACGTCGCGGCGAGCCGCGTACCGATGGACACCAAGGCCACCGTCGTGCCCTGCTGTAGAATACGTCCTCGCCCGATTTCCAAAACCTCGCCCTGGGCAGGAAGCTCGACCCCGACGCCTTCACCGCGCGGATAGCGAAAGGCAATGGGGCCATCATCAAACGCCGCCGCGGTGGCGGTCATGTGCTTGAGTTCGGCTTCATCCGCCGGGGCCATAACAACGATGCCCGGCACGCAGTTCATATAGGACAGATCGTACGCACCGTGATGGGTCGCCCCATCTGCACCCACCAGGCCACAGCGGTCCAGGGCAAAGCGCACGGGAAGCCCCTGCAACGCCACGTCGTGGATCAACTGATCGTAAGCGCGCTGCATAAAGGTCGAATAAATGGCGCAAAAGGGCTTAAATCCTTCGGTTGCCAGCCCAGCGGCAAAGGTCACCGCATGCTGTTCTGCGATACCGACATCGAAAAATCGTTCGGGATAAGCCGCGGCAAACGCATCCAATCCGGTGCCCGATGGCATCGCCGCGGTGATGGCGCAGATTTTGTCATCAACACCGCCCAAACGATGAAGCTCTTCGGAAAAAACCTTGGTGTAGCTGGGTGCGTTGGATTTGGCTTTGACCTGCTTGCCTGTCACCACGTCGAAACGGCTGACGCCGTGGTATTTGTCCGACGCGTTTTCCGCCGGTGCGTAACCGTGGCCTTTTTCGGTCACCACATGCAGCAAGACCGGGCCTTTGCCCTCATCATCGCGAATATTTTTCAGCACCGGCAACAAGTGATCGAGATTATGACCATCTATGGGGCCGACATAATAGATGCCCATTTCTTCGAACATGGTGCCGCCGGTGACCAGTGTGCGGGCATATTCTTCGGCCCGGCGTGCGGTGTCTTCCAGCATCTTGGGCAGCTTGCGCGACAGTTGCTTGGCAAAATCGCGGACCGAACGATATGTCTTCGATGAAATCAGGCGCGACAGATACGCGCTCATCGCGCCGACCGGCTGAGAAATCGACATATCGTTGTCGTTGAGGATGATGATCATGCGTGAATGCTGCGAACCCGCGTGGTTCATGGCCTCAAAAACCATCCCCGCGCTCATCGCGCCATCGCCGATCACCGCCACCACGTTGGTATCACCGCCCTTAAGATCGCGCGCCACCGCCATGCCGAATCCAGCCGAAATAGACGTAGAGCTATGCCCCGCGCCAAACGGGTCATACTCACTCTCAGCGCGGTTGGTAAAGCCCGACAGCCCCTTGCCCTGACGCAACGTCGGCATCAGCTCGCGCCGCCCGGTCAATATTTTATGGGGATAGCATTGGTGGCCGACGTCAAAAATAACGCGATCTTCGGGGGTATTGAACACATGGTGCAATGCCACCGTCAATTCGACCACACCGAGACTGGAGCCCAAATGACCGCCGGTGAACGACACATTGCGGATGGTGTCCGCACGCAATTCATCGCACAGCGTTTTCAGCTGCTCGATACTCAGTTCCCGGGTGTCTTCAGGCTTTTTCACCTGATCCAGAAGCGGTGTCTCCCCCCCATTGGGGATGTCAGTCGTAGACAATGCAGTTCCTATAGGCAGTGTGCACGCCAGATGCCTCCGGCGTCGGTGTTAAAATTCAAGGCTCTAGGATACGCGATTTACCACGAAATGTGCCATATCACGTAACGGATCGGCTTTATCGCCAAAAATATCAAGCTGATCAAGTGCTTGATCGCGCAAAAGCTGGGCCTGATCGCGGGCCTGTTCAACCCCCATCAGCGAAACGAAGGTCGCTTTGCCCTGGGCCTCGTCCTTTCCTGTGCGTTTGCCGACCAAGTCCGTCTCACCTGTTACGTCCAAAAGATCGTCGGCGATCTGGAACGCCAGCCCGACATCGTGGGCGTAGCTGTGCAGCTTGTGCAGCGCGCTTTCCGACGCCTTGCCGAGAACCGCCCCCGACATGCACGCAAAGCTGATCAGGCCACCCGTTTTCATACGTTGCAGGCGGGCGATCTCGCTTACATCCAAATCATGCTGATGGGCCACCAGATCCAACATCTGGCCGCCGACCATGCCCAGCGGGCCGGATGCCTTGGCCAATTCCTTGACCAAGTCGATACGCACATTGGCGTCTTGATGGGTGGCATCTTCGGACAGCACCTCGAACGCACGCGTCAACAACGCGTCACCAGCCAAAATCGCCGTGGCTTCGTCATACTTGATATGGCAGGTGGGCTGGCCGCGACGCAAATCGTCGTCGTCCATCGCGGGTAAATCGTCGTGAACCAGCGAATAGCAATGGACCATTTCCACCGCCGCCGCCACACGCAACGCACATTTAACGTCAACGTTGAACAATCCCGCGGTGTGAAGCGCCAAATAGGGACGCACACGTTTGCCACCCTGCAAGGCCGCATAACGCACCGCATCCATCAATCGGCCTTCGGGCCCCTTGTCGATAGGCAGCAGCGTATCGAGGGTCTTGGTGACGATATCCGCATCTTGTTCAAGACGGACCTGAAAGGCAGCTTCATCGAATTTATAGGCCAAATCACTCGAACTCCGTGACGCTGACGTTGTCCGCACCGGGGGCACCAGGCAGAATTTTTTCAATGCGCGCTTCGGCTTCCTTCAGCTTGGTTTCACAATGGCGCTTCAGTAAGGTTCCGCGTTCAAAAGCCTTGATCGCGCCTTCCAGTTCGCCGCGCCCGTCTTCCAGGTCGCGCACGATGTCTTCCAGTTCCGCCAACGCGGCTTCGAAGCTGAGTTTTTGGATGTCTTTGGGGATTGTCGTCGTCTCTGCATTATCGGCCATTTGCCCGCCTTTCTTTTGCCGAACTCTAGGACCCTCATGGGCAAGCTGCAACCCCTTAAGCGCTCATTAAGGCCCGAACATGCGCCGCCGTTGAACGCGCCAACGCGCCCAGGTCGTAGCCGCCTTCCAGGACCGACACCAAACGCCCACCGGCGTAGGTTTCCGCTAGGGTCAACAGCTCGTTGGTGATCCACGTAAAATCGTTCTCATGAAAGTCCAAATTTGCCAACGGATCATCCATATGCGCATCGAACCCAGCAGACACCAGCACCAAATCGGGGGCGAAGTCCCTAAGTGCAGGGCGGATAAAACCGAACGCATCGCGCAAATCATCCCCGGTACTGCCCGGCGGTAACGGGGCATTGGCGATGTTGCCAAACGCACCGCGTTCGCGTTCAGACCCGGTGCCGGGAAAACACGGCGACTGATGGGTGGATGCGTAATAAAGATTTTCATGATCCCAAAACGCCTGTTGGGTACCGTTACCGTGATGAACGTCGAAATCCATCACCGCAACGCGTTCGATACCGTCCAATTGCAGAGCATGAAACGCCGCAATGGCGACGTTGTTGAACAGACAAAACCCCATGGCGCGGTCGCGTTCCGCATGGTGACCGGGCGGACGCAAGGCGCAAAAGGCGTTCTTGGCCTCGCCCGAAACCACGGCATCGACTGCGGCGCAAGCGCCGCCCACGCCGTACAGCGTCGCCTCACCGGAACCGGGGGACAACACCGTATCCGCGTCCAGATGGGCAAAGCCTTGCTCCGGCACCGCCGCAAAGACGGATTGAATGTAGTCGTCGTCGTGCACACGTTTGATATCCCAGACCGAACCACGGGGCGCGTCCCGGCAGATCAACGGGTCGAACTCCGCGCCGGACAGGGCATCAGAAATGGCCCGAATGCGGTCGATCCGCTCAGGATGGCCAGGACCAGTGTCATGGATCAAAGAACTGGAATGGGTATAGAAAAGCGTGCTCAAATCAGGTCATTCCCCGGAGTGAAAAGACAGTATAAGCTGCCCGGAAACATTAGGTTACAATTGCAAACTTGACCATAAATTCAAGTACCCTCTACAAGATAATTCAGGTTCATTGGTTTTTATTTTTTTAACGTTGGAGTTTTGTTTATGGCTGCGCGCACAACTGTACGTATAACGGTTCAGGCGCTATTGATCGCAGTCCTTGGCCTCAATGTGGCCCAGGTTACTCCGGCGCTTGCCCAAGAAGACAAAAAAGAATCGGAAAAAGCCACCTTAGTCGGTGTCGACACCGTGATCGAAGAACGCACCCACCAGACCATCCCCGTGATCGGACGATTGGTCGCGCAGCGTTCCGGCGTGGTATCGGTCCTGACCAAAGGCGTAGTGGCGGACGTTTTGGTACGCGTCGGCGACCGGGTGCACGCAGGCGACGATATTGCACGACTGCTCGCCAACAGCTTGACATGGTCGCGTGAACTGCGCGTGGCCGAAGTCAACAGCGCCAAGGCCAGCCTAGCCAACGCAAAAAGCCAAACCAGCCTGCGCCGCCAGGAATTAAAGCGCCTGAACAATCTCAAAAAATCCGCAGCCTTCAGCGCTGCTCGCTACGAAGATGCGCAAAAAGAGTTGTCAAAGGCCAAAAGCGATGCAGCCCGTGCCGAAGCTGAACTCGCCCGCGCCACGGCGAACTTGAATTTGGCGCAAATCGATCTCGACAACGCCACCATCAAGGCTCCCTACCCCGGCGTAGTGTCGGCCGTGCACACCGAAGTTGGCACCTATCTCAACACCGGCCAGCCCGTTGTCACTATGGTCGATGATTCCACCATGGAAATCGAAGCCGACGTCCCCGCTGCACACACGCAAGGCTTGCTGCCAGGCACCCATGTCAGCTTTACCACGGGCCTCGCAATAAGCCAGTCGGCCACGGTGCGCGCCGTGGTCCCTGATGAGAAACCGTTGACCCGCACCCGCGCCGTGCGCTTTGCCCCCGTCGACACAGAAAATCTTGAAGGTGCTGCCGCAAACCAAACCGTATCCATAAACATCCCCGCAGGACCCGAACGTACCGTGATGACGGTTCACAAGGACGCGGTCCTCACCCGCAACGCCAACCGCGTCGTCTATGTGCTGGTGGATGGCAAGGCCGAGCTGCGTTCCGTCACCTTGGGCGAAACGGTGGGAACACGTTTCACCGTGATCGCCGGACTGAAGATCGGCGACACCGTCGTCGTTCGCGGTAACGAACGGTTGGCACCGGGCCAGGACATTCAGGCCAACACCTCTGCTCCCGCTTCTCGTGGTCAATAGGGGTACCGCGTCATGAATTTGATCAAAGCATCCATAGACCGCCCCATTGCTGTGATCGCCGCGGTCCTGATGGTGGTTATGTTCGGCTTGCTTGCCCTGGACGCCATCCCCATCCAGTTAACCCCCGACATCAACAAGCCGGTGTTGAGTGTGCGCACGAACTGGGGTGGTGCCGCCCCCGCCGAGGTCGAGCGCGAAATCCTCAACCGCCAGGAAGATGTCCTGCGCGGCTTAGAGGGATTGTCAAAAATGACCGGGCGCGCACAAGAAGGACGCGCATCTGTAACGTTGGAATTCAACATCGGTCAAGATATGGACAGAGCATTGTTACTGGTGTCCAACCGTCTGGACCGCATCGACGGCTACCCCGATGAAGTGGACAAGCCGACCCTGGAGACGCGCGGCAGCGAGGACACGCCGATCGCTTGGTTTTCCCTCAAGCGGTTGCCCGGCAACACCCGCGAAATGCACACCTACGGCGACTACGTCGAAAACGTCATTCAAGACCGCCTGGAACGCATTCCGGGCGTGGCGGGAACCAACATCTATGGCGGCACCCAGCAGGAAATGCGCATCATCGTCGACCCTGCCCGGTTGGCCAATTTTGGCCTAACCGTACCCCAGGTATTGACCGCCTTGCGCAGCGCCAATTCATCCGCCACGGCGGGCACCGTTGACGAAGGCAAGCGCAGATACGTGGTGCGCACCGAAGGTGAACTCACCACCCCCGAACACGTTCAAGCCGTGGTGCTGCGCTCGATCAAGGACCCAGTCACCGGCAGCGTGTCGCGCGTCACCGTCGCGGACATCGGTTATGTCACCACCGAATACAAAGACCCCACGGCGTTCATTCGGCGTTCGGGTGAACCCACCTTAATGATCAACATCGAACGCGAAACCGGCGCCAACGTGATTGAAATCATGGATGAGGTGCGTGCGGCCGTGATTGAACTGAACGCCGCCCCGTTGTCAGGTGATCAACTGATCCTGAAGCAAGTCTACGACGAAACCGTCTACATCAAGTCCGCCATCGATTTGGTGCAACAAAATATCTGGGTCGGCGGAACACTGGCGGCAATTATCTTGCTGCTGTTTTTGCGTTCCGGTCCCGCGACGGTGATCATTTCCATTGCCATCCCGGTGTCCGTCATCGGCGCGTTCGTCGCCATGGCCGGTATGGGCCGGTCTATCAACGTGATTTCCTTGGCGGGCATCGCGTTCGCTGTCGGCATGGTCGTGGACGCCGCCATCGTGGTGCTGGAAAACATATTCCGCCTACGCCAGGAAGGTATGAGCTTACGCGACGCGGCCTACAAGGGAGCCGCTCAGGTATGGGGAGCGATTTTGGTCTCTGCGCTCACCACCGTGATGGTGTTCGTGCCCATTTTAGTCATGCAACTGGAAGCCGGGCAGTTGTTTCGCGACATCGCCGTTGCGATCTCGGTGTCGGTGGTGTTGTCGCTGATCGTCGCGGTGACGGTGATCCCCGCACTTAGCAATCGCCTGCTCACAAAGATACCGGAACATGCCCCGACCGGGGTACTGCACCACATCGACGCGCTGGCCGGTCGGTTTACAAACTTCATCGTCAACTTCACCCACAGCGTCGCGCACAACCGCGCCAAGGCGCTGTTGGTGGTGATGACGTTGTTGATCGTCGGCGGGGGCGCGACGTGGCAACTGGCCCCACAAAAAGAATACCTGCCGACCGGCAACCGCAACCTCATTTTTGGTTTCATCCTGCCGCCACCGGGCTACAATCTGGAAACCACCACGCAGACCGCCAGGGAAATTGAAGACGCGGTGCGTCATCTGTGGTCATCGGTCACTGGGCCGGACTCCAAACCCGGTGAACCGCCAAAGATAGAAGATTTCTTCTTTGTCGCCCGCCCGGCCTCAACCATTATCGCAGTACAGGCAGTCGAACCGGAACGCATCGCCGAATTGATCCCGGTCTTGCGCGAGCCAATATTCAAGGAACCGGGCACGTACGGTTTCATCCGCCAGCCGTCTTTGTTTGGGCGCGGCATCGGCAGTGGACGCAACATCGAATTGCACATTTCCGGTCCGGACCTGGAAGTGGTTTTGGGTATCGCCCTCAAGGCCACCGCTCTGATCGAAGACGTTTTGCCCCGCGGCGATGGCAACCAACTGCGCCCACGGCCGGGTCTGGAACTGGGGGCGCCGGAAGTGCGTATCGTACCCGACCCCTTGCGTCTCGCCGATAACGGCGTCACCGCACGCGATTTCAGCCAGACCGTGGATGCGTTCAACGACGGCTTGCGCGTTGCCGAAATCACCGTCGACGGCAAGCGCATAGACCTCACCCTCGCGGGGCCGGAACGCAAAATCACGCAGACCCAAGGCATCGACAATCTACCGGTGGTCACCAGTTCGGGCACCATCGTACCCGTCAGTTCTCTGGCGGATGTCATCGTGACCTCTGGCCCTACCGAAATTCGCCATATTGAACGCGAGCGCACCGTGACCTTGCAAATCAGTCCCTCCAGCGCCGTACCGCTGGAGATGGCGATCAAGCTGGTAAACGAACACGTCATCCAGACACTCAGCGATGAGGGACTGCCCGCCGATGTGCGCCTGCGCCTAGCGGGCACGGCGGATCAGCTGTCACAGACCTGGGATGCAATGACGTTCAACCTCTTACTCGCCATCGCCATCGTCTATCTGGTCATGGCGGTACTTTTTGAAAGCTTCCTTTACCCGTTCATTATCATCCTTTCCGTCCCGCTGGCCACCGCAGGTGGCATGATCGGGTTGGCAGCGGTGAACCTTTTCACCACTCAATCTTTGGATATGTTGACGATGTTAGGGTTCATCATTTTGGTCGGCATTGTGGTCAACAATGCCATCCTGATCGTCCACCAAACACTCTATCACCGTCGCAACGATGCCATGAGCCTGGAAGACGCTATTGTCGCCGCGACAAAAAATCGCATTCGTCCCATCTTCATGTCAACGTTGACATCGGTGTTCGGCATGCTCCCCCTGGTGGTGTTTCCTGGTGCCGGGTCTGAGCTTTACCGTGGACTGGGATCTGTGGTTGTGGGCGGCCTTGCGCTGTCAGCAATTCTGACGCTGTTCATCATCCCGCCACTGTTGACCCTGCTTGGTGGGCTCTTGGAGCGAAAGAACAATTCATCCCTAAATCATGAAAAAACCCGTAACAAAGCAGCCACTTAAGCAGACACCTGCTCAGAACCTCATAAAAACTAACGGTTTTTGCTGGCCCCAGATGGCTTAGGCCGTTAACATATGCGATCATTGGGATACAAGAATAAATACCCTTGCAAAACCGTGGAATACAAAAATGCTCGTCAATGGCGCCACGAGCGGAGCAAAAGGGGGGAGAGGGTAAAGTAACGAGTGCCGACACAGTTGTCGGCGGGCCGCTCCCGAGCGGATTCAACCTGGGGGAATAAATCAGAGTGGATACCGAAAGACTGAAAACGATTCAAGACAATGCGTTGCGTGCAAGTACGCTTCTCAAGGCCATGAGTAATCAGCACAGGCTGATGATTCTTTGTCAGTTGGTACCGGGCGAGAAGTGCGTCAGCGATTTGGAAGAAATCATCGGCCTGAGCCAATCGGCGTTGTCTCAGCATCTGGCGCGTCTGCGTCGCGATACGCTGGTGAAAACCCGTCGCGATGCACAAACGATTTTTTATTCGCTCAATGGAGAAGAAGCCAGCGCGGTGATCGAAACCCTTTACAGCCTATACTGCGGCCAGGACGCCACCTTGATGGTGCATGGCTCGGACACCCCCATGGTGAAAGCCATCTAGAGCTAGCGTTTTTTTCTGGATTGTTTATTTGTGGATACAACAGCAGCGGTGTGGCTTTCACAAGATTGCAGAAAATTTGAGGCGGGCAGGGAACATTCCCCGCCCGCTTTTTTCTGTCTGACCATTATACAAAATGGCGCACGAACCACTTAGTGCACGCCACCCGATACCTTGAACATCTTACGTTTCGGGGCTGCCTGCTCCACCAACTGCTTTTGCTTGTGGTGAGAGACGATCCAGCGCAATTCTTCTTTAAGCACATCGATATGACGGCTTTCCGGCGCACCCGCGACAGCTTTGATGATGCCTTCACGGGTCGGCACGGGAAAACTGTTGAAATGTTCCAGCATCAAAAACTTGATGCCTGGACGCACATGTTCGGAAAGCAGCAAGCTGGTCACCAATTTTTGGCGCACATCACTTTGTAGGTTTCCCGCCTCGGTCAGTTGAATGAACTGATGCACAAAATCGCTGGGCGCAATGTCACCATCCAACAGAGTGCGTAAAATGGTTTTCAGCGCCTGTGCGTATTGGCGACGCGTTTCGACAATGAACTGCGACGTCCGGGTGCGCACGAACGCGATGGCTTTGGGCGAGAAATCGTTTTCTGTGATCAGGGCGATAGAGCGCTTAACCAGCGGATGGCGGGTTTTTTCCCCCACCAGCGCTAACACACCCGCGACCAGTTTTTGGTTCTCGGCCTTTGGCGACATGCGGGTGGCGGCAGCAAGAGCCATAGGGGATTCCGGGTCGCGCGTGGCCATCAACGCCAGCGGCAGCGGGTCTTCGAATTCCGTCAAATCAAGATCAACATTGATCAGATGTTCTGGCAATAAAATGCGTGCAGGATCACCCGGAAGGCAGATCGGGTCTCCCGTGCGGTAGCTCTGCTTGACCTGCATAGCGATATCAATGCCGCCCTTGCTGATGCCAAAATTGCCGTTCATGACCGTGTTCCCATTTTCTTTAAAACTTCCAATACGCCCGCACTATCCAGCGGGCTAAAGCGTTTAATGTGCAGCTGTTGTGCTTTGCCCGAAGTCCACCAATTGCGAAACCGTTGCGCTCCGGCATAAACATCGCTGGTGGCCAAGTCCTGATTGAGCACGTCCTGATAAGCAAGCGCGGCGCGGGCAGCCTCTATCGGCCCCTGATCAGCGTTCACCTCCATCACCATGCTCACCTCATCTATAATGTGCGCCAGAACCAGGGTCAAAAACGCGAGTTTATCCCCCGGAATGCGGACCTTCGCCTTACGCCATTTGCTCACCGTGGGTGGCGACACTCCTACGAGTTCCGCCACATCACGTCCAGTCAGCCCCAAACCATCAAACGCATCAAAAACGGGAAAGTGTCCGGACGTACCGTACCCTTTACCATCCACATCGCATTCTGCTTGGGATGCCACCGTTGCCGCCGAATCGACTGCTGCCGCCATGGCTGATCTCCCTTTATAGCCCCAATGGGTTATCAAACCCTTGCGCAAAGCTCAGACTTTTCAGTTTTTTTATCGGAGGAAACTGCGAATCGTTTCACTGCCTCCCGCTCCCGACATACACCTGAAAAATCTACTTGTGGGCCATTCTGGCAGCATCATCACTAGATATAGTGCTTGCAGTCCAAATTCTCCGGACACGAACTCAACTTAATCTTAACTTACGAGATATTGTAGACCGCACTAGATGATGTAGTCACTACATTGACACAACACTCCATCTATCATAGTTAAGAAGTCGTTTACGAACCGATGATTCGGGGGTGAGCACCTTGTAATTTCGTAGAAAACGCGGCCCACGCGTCGAGGCTACGTCAGCAATAAAGGTGCCCCACAAACCGGATGTGGTAGAAACAAACAGAGTGGCAGCAATCCTGGCCTGGGGGGCTAGACCGTGAAAACGTCTTTCGAACGTACCGTTCTTGGTAGTGAAGCCGATCTAAGTGTGAAATCACATGAAAAACGCTTCACGATTACTTTGGTTCGTCCCGGCGATTCAGAAGAAATCAGTCGTGAATTGATTACCGCACCGGGGGCCTCGGCCGCCGCGATCAGGGCACGACAGTTTTTTCCTGGTGCCGACATATTGTCGGTCACCCCGGTTCCCGAACCACTTCCTCTACGCGCCGCCAAAGACAAGCCGAACGCACCCAGCGCACGGTTCATTCGCGGCATGTTCCGCCCTGCGCTGTTCTCCGATGAAAAGACCCTACATAAACTGCTCGACTGACACAGATTCAGTTGGCCGCGCAAATGGGGCATTTGCCCCACGAGGTACGCACCGTGCGCATCGGCATTGATCTGGGCGGCACCAAGATTGAAGGCATACTCATCGGCTCAGACGGCCATGAGGACGGCCATGAATTCGCACGCGAACGCATCCCCACCCCACAAGGCGATTACCAAGCCACCGTTCAGGCAGTGGCGCAATTGGTACGCCACTTGGACACCACGACTGCACAACACGGTTGCTCGACGCCCCCCAGCGTTGGCGTGGGCATTCCCGGCGCGACATCGCCTACCACCGGATTGGTGAAGAACGCCAATTCGGTGTGCCTAATCGGCCAAGCCCTGGATGTGGATATCACGACCGCCATTGGCCGCCCCGTCCGTCTTGCCAACGATGCCAATTGCTTTGCCGTATCAGAATCCGTGGATGGTGCGGCCGCCGGCAAGCATGTGGTGTTCGGCGTGATCCTTGGCACTGGGGTCGGTGGCGGCATCAGTATCGGCGGACGTCCGCTCACCGGGCCCAACGCGATCGCCGGCGAATGGGGGCACAATCCCCTGCCCTGGCCGCAAGACGACGAACGCCCCGGCCCACCGTGTTACTGCGGAAAAATGGGATGTATCGAAACCTTTCTGTCCGGTCCCGGCCTTAGCCACGACCACGCCCAGTGGGGCGGCGCGCCTCTATCTGCCAGCACCATTGTTGCACACGCTGCTGATGGCGACGCCGCTTGCGAAGTGACGCTAAAACGATACGAACACCGTTTAGCCCGGGCACTCGCCACCGTGATCAATACGCTCGACCCCGACATCATCGTTTTGGGTGGCGGACTTTCCAACATCTCCCGCCTTTATGACAACATTCCACACATATGGGGGGATTGGGTCTTTTCCGATGCCGTGGCAACGAAGTTGGTGCAAAATCGGCACGGCGACAGTTCCGGCGTTCGCGGCGCGGCTTGGCTGTGGGACTAGGGCTCACATCCGCCCCGCCTACAATGGGCAGCCTACGGCGCACAAGCCTATCATTAAATATTGTCCTCATGTGCCCTTCGGGCTAGGGTAACGCAGTACATACAGGCGTAACGCATTGAATAAAATTGATATTTGTGCAAATAAGCCGAAAAAGGTAAAGGGCTCAAACCCGTGAGCACAAAACAGGGATCAAAAATCAGGCGCACCCCTTGCGTCACGCGCATCAAATTAAGCTGCGCTTTACTGATGTTTTTGGCCGTCCTGCCATCTGCCCATGCGCAAGATGCAGGCTCCTACATGTCTGTAGACACCTATACCAGCGCCCATCCCGGCCAAAATGCCCTGATGTCGAGCTTCGCACAGACCGTGCGTCAAACAGCCCCGCCACCGACAGCAAGCGCACCCAAACCCGTGCGTATCGCCCTCATATACCCGGGTCAACAAGCATCAGACTATTGGCGGCGCTCCGTTGCTTCATTCGAGGCCCGTTTAAAGGCGGCAAAGCAACCGTACATCCTTGATAAGTATTTCACCAAACCGACTGTCGAACTCCGCAAGCAGGCCGCGTACCTCGCCGAAGCGCTAGGGCAAAACCCGGACTACCTTGTCTTCACCCTGGATGCCCAACGGCATAAAGTTATCGTCGAACGCCTTCTTGCCCGCGGCACACCAAAACTGATCTTACAAAACGTAACCACGCCCCTGAAAGCATGGAGCGGCCACCACCCCTTTCTCTATGTCGGTTTTGATCATGAGACCGGGGCGCGCATTTTGGCCAACCACTTCATTGAGAAGACGGGCGGCCAAGGCGATTATGCTGTTGTGTGCTGGTCGCGCGGCTACATCAGCGAGATGAGAGGAGAAGCTTTCGTCAAAAGCCTTAAAAATGCTCCCGGGCTAAAACTAAAAGCATTCTTTTACGCAGGCACCACTCAGGAAGCCGGACGCAAGGCCGCTCTCGAGGCCCTAAAGGAATTTAAAAATCTGAAGTTTATTTACACATGTTCAACCGATCTTGCCCTGGGTGTGGCCCAAGGGTTGCGCGAGCAACAACGACAAGGCACAGTTATGGTCAATGGCTGGGGTGGCGGCAGCGCCGAACTCCGGGCCATTGAAAAAGGCAAACTCGATGTCACAGTCATGCGTATGAACGATGACAATGGCGTTGCCATGGCGGATGCCATTTTACTTGATCAATCGGGAAATGCTGCGGCTGTCCCAACCGTATACTCAGGCGATTTTGCCTTGGTGTCTAAAGACCTCAGTCTCGAGACCATCGACGGTTTTCGCACTTGGGCGTTCCGCTACAGCGGTCCGTAACAACCATGCCAATTTCACCCGCCAAAAATCAGCGTTCTCGTCGCTCAGTTTCATTGACAGCTTTGGTCTTGGGCTTGGTTTTGGCGCCATTGGTCATCCTGTCCGCCGTTCAGGTGAGCCTTTTTTACTTTGCCTCAAAAGATACGCTCCAAACCGAGGTCCAGCGCTCGTTCAAGCACAGCAGCAACACAGCCCATTTGCTGACCCAGCAAAAACTCATCAATTTGGCCCGCCTGATAACAGACGAAGCCGAAAACCCGAAACTCATCCAGGCCATGGAAAAGCATGACGACAAAGCGGTCCAGTACAGCTTGTCATCGTGGATGAACGGCGATGCGGGGCAAAATTTTGAACTGCTGATGTACAACCACAACACAGGCACCACCCCAATTAATCTGAGCACCCCCCTGATCAACAGTCAGGTTATGGTGCCAGAGATGGGCTGCAGTGCGCCGATTGTTGGCCAAAACAGATGGCGGATTGTAACAGGGTACGACAACGGAAAGAAACTGGCAGCCCTATCATATCGGGCCCCCATCATCGGCACGGAAACGGGTCGCGTTCTCGGTGTGATGTGCGTCGGTGTACTGCTCAACGACAACATGGCGTTCATCCGGGCTTTGAAGGATGCGTCAGGGGCCTCGGCGGCGGCCCTAGTAATTGACGATGATGTGCTGGTCGTCGATACCTTTGGTCTCACATCCCCTATTGTGGGCATGACCACCACAGCCGTGCAGGCCGCTCATGGGGAAGTTTTAGAAAGCGGCGCGTATTTCATGTCCCACACCGCCCTGCTGCAAGACGCGCCCGAAATGCACCTGTCCATGGTCATTGCCCTACCCAACACAGGGTTCCAGAGCTTACGCAACCAATACCAGAGCAGCGCCCTGGTTGGCTTGGGCCTCACCGCAATATTCATCTCTCTGGCGGCCTGGATTTTCCGCCTAGTGGCGCTTCCCTCCCTTACTGGCCTGATGAATTACGCCGCACAGGTGCGCAAAGAAGACAGCAACGCCATGTTCCAACCGGGGATGGTCGTACAATACAATCAGTTGGGCAAAACGTTTCAACTCATGGTCAGTGAGTTGCAGCACAGCAAGAGCCACCTGGAGTTTTTGCTCAATGAAATCCCCATTGGGATCGTTTTGGTCGACGAACAGGGGCACATGCATTTTCGCAACAAACGCTTTGTCGAGTTGTTCGGATACACGCACGATGATGCACCGATGCTCAAAGACTGGCGAACGAAAGCCTACCCCGACCAAGAATATCGCAATTGGGTCGACAAAACCTGGGGCAAAGCCGTTAAGCTTTCAATCCGCGAGGGCACCGAGATTACGCCCACCGAATACGACGTTACCTGCAAAGACGGCACCATACGGACCATTGAATTTTCCGGCATCACGTTCGGCGGGCAATTTCTCGCAACGCTCATTGACCTAACCGACCGCAAACAAGCCCAGGAATCTCTTTACCTCTATGCCAATGCCTTTCAGCACAGCGGCGAATCCACGCTCATTACGGATGAAAACAACCACATTCTCGTTGCCAACCCGGCGTTTCACCGCCTGACCGGGTACACCCATGATGAAGTAGCAGGGCAAGACCCGCGCATCTTATCCGCTGGCCGTACGACGCCGGAAACATATCAGGAAATGTGGGCTGCTTTAAACGAAAGTGGTTTTTGGCAAGGCGAACTGTGGGACCGCGACAAGTCGGGTAAAATCCAACCGAAATGGGCGGCCATATCAGCCATCCGCGACAAAAACGGTGTCCTGACCCACCATATTGCCAGCTATACGGATATCAGCGAGCGCAAGGCTGCCGAGGAGCGCATCTATCGCTTGGCACACCATGATCCTCTCACAGGACTGCTCAACCGCTTTAGCCTTGAAAGTCGTCTCGAGCAATCGCTTATGACGGCGCGGCGCGAATCAAAAAGCCTCGCCGTCATGTTCATTGACATGGACCGGTTTAAAGTCGTCAACGATACCCTTGGCCATCATGTTGGCGATGATTTGTTGGTTGAAGTTGCCAAGCGCCTTAAAGACTGTGTGCGCGAAAGCGACATCGTCGCCCGCCAAGGCGGGGACGAGTTCGTTGTGGTGCTCACAAGCATTGACGACCCTTCAACCGCAGGCACCATCGCTTCGAAAATTTCCCACGCCCTAGCGGCCCCTTACGCCATCAGCGGACACGACCTCTACACAACGCCCAGCACCGGCATCAGCATGTTTCCCACCGATGGCGAAGACGTAGATACGTTGATGAAAAATTCCGACACGGCCATGTATCACGCCAAGGACATGGGGCGTAACAACTACCAGTTTTTCTCTAAAACCATGACCGAAGAGGCCCAAGAGCGCCTTGAGCTGGAACGCGACCTCAACACCGCACTCGCCGACCAGCAGTTCGAACTCTATTACCAACCACAAATTCGCACCATGACCGGCGAAATCAGCGGCGTCGAGGCCCTGGTGCGCTGGAACCACCCCACACGAGGATTGGTGCCGCCCAGCGATTTCATTCCCATATCCGAAGAGAATGGCCTGATCGAACCTCTCGGCACTTGGGTGCTGAACGAAGCCTGCCGCCAATTGGCCCTATGGCATGCACAAGGCATCACGGGTTTTCGCGTCGCCGTCAATTTATCCCCGCACCAACTGCGATCGACAACATTGGTTGCGCAAGTGAAAGAGGTTCTGCAAACGCATGATCTGAGTGGGGCCGACCTAGAGCTGGAAGTCACCGAAAGCGCGGCCATGAATGATCCCGATTTGGCAATTGAACGATTGTGCGCCCTGCGTGAATTGGGCGTCAGTCTGGCCATCGATGATTTTGGTACCGGATATTCTTCGCTATCCTATCTGAAAATTTTGCCCATTCAGGTGCTCAAAATCGACCAAAGTTTTGTGTCCGACATCGGTACAGGTACGGACGACGACGCCATCAGCGCCGCAACCTTAGCCATGGCGCGCAATCTCAATCTTGAAGTCGTGGCTGAGGGCGTTGAAAACGAACGGCAAAGCGAATTTCTCGCCAGCCATGGCTGCGATTTTCTTCAGGGCTATCTGTTCGGTCGGCCAGAACCAGCACCCATTTTGACGGAACGCTGGCTCAACGCAAAAAAACTGTCGCCCGACGCATCCGTGCGGGTGGTGCCCCCGCCCCCACCGCTCTAAAACCACACTGCAACACCCCGGAATTCGATACCTATCCGTAGGCAAGTTTTGCCGGATTGGGCACATTTTGCCGATTGCTGGTTTTGTTAACTGTATGATTTTAAACACATAAAATACTGGCACAGAGGTTGCCTATATGTCCAAGCAAGGCTTGCTACAAGCACTGGCCACCCTTCATCCTGACACTGACGGATGGGGCCTGGAACAGGATTGGAACGATGGGCAATTTATTGAATTTTCCGACGAGCGCTTTGGACCTCGCCAAAGACGATGGCACGGCTCACAACGAAAGTCTTCTTTGTGCGCTGGCCTTTCTGCATGAAAGTTTTGAAGATGGGCCTCAAGGCCTCGATCCCCAAACGCTGCAACGCTGCAAGGCCGCAGCCGAAACCGCCCTGACTGCCGCCGTGGACACGCAAAATAAGCTGCAAAACCAATCTCTGCGCATTGCTGAAATGGAACGCATCGCCTGCACGGACGAACTGACAGGCGCCTATAATCGCCGTGGTTTTCACCAGGAGTTCAAGCGCGTTCTAGCCTCCGCCAATCGCTACACCGAAACGGGCGTTCTCATCTATCTAGACCTTGATGGCTTCAAGCCCATCAATGACACGTATGGCCACGCCGCTGGCGATCATGTCCTTTGCGAAGTGGTCAAAACCTTGAGCAAAAGCGTGCGTCCAACCGATCTTGTCGCGCGTCTCGGTGGTGACGAATTCGCCGTATTGCTGACCCGTACGGATTGGCAGAATGGCCTGCAACGGGCAGAAATACTCAAGCATGTGCTCAACACAAAATACGTGAATTGGAACACCAAGCACATCGCGGTTCGCGCCAGCTTAGGTTTCCAGCGCTATGGCCCCGAAGATTGCGACCAATCTCTCCTGATTAAAGCTGACGACGCCATGTATCAGGCCAAACGCCTCCGTTCAAGCAACACGGACCTAAGCGCCCCCCAAGTTGAGCTTCAATAGCGCGAACGATCAATAAACCACGGGCGTCCGACACCCCAAAACCAACCCCCACAGGCAGGCGATGACCATCAAGACAACCGAGCCCCAACTTCCATCCCGCACCGCATCCGTGGCCGGGCAGGCTTTTTTTGATCGCACGCATCTGTCTACTCAGGAGGTTGAAAACACGCAGAGCCTCTCTCTTCCCACCTGCATGAAGAACCCGATAGCACCTGAGGACCCAGGACGCAGCGTGGTGCTATTCAAGCCGGTCCTGCCACCACAAAGCGTGCCGGGATCGGAGCGGCACCTGACGGAAAGCCCCCTAAAAGGTATTGTCGCCAACCTCAACGCCCGCGCCATAACCCCACGCCAGATGCAGGAACTGAGCCTCGATCTATACGTCGGCGGCATCATCAGCTGGGACGAACATGCCACACTTGCGTTTCAGCCGGACCTGCACCCAGATTTCACCCGCACCATTGGGGCACTGACCGGCGAACGCCCACTGCCCGATCAACCGCGCGACTACATCAAGGAATGGGAACAGAAACTGGCGCATGAGCGTCGCTTCGCCCCCGCGACCAGCCAAGCCGAGGAGCGCGCCCTGCACATTCTTTCAGTCCTGCGCCGCATCGATCATCCCTCAAGTTTACTGACATAACAAAAAAAATAAAAAATAATTATAACAATTCAATAAAAACAACAAATTTTGCATTTCCAACACAATATAAAATAAATATAATTAATAATAATCATCGAATTTCATTGCAAAATACTTATTAAAATACTATTAATATACAGGCGCAAATCATTGTCGCCGAAAACGAAGGGAGTTCTACATGTCCTTCAAATCATTTTCCACGGCACAAAAGCCCGGCAAAGCCGAACCCAACGGCAAGTCTTAAAGACACATCGTCAACAGAAAGGCCTTCTGTTCAATCAGACAAGGCCGCCGACGGCGTCGCGATAGCGCCCAAGTCCTATAATCGAACAGACATTTTCCGAGGGCGGCGTGTGCGAGCTGTAAAGTCCCATTCAAACTCCTCACCCCTGTACAGCGGCGGGCGCCCCGCCTAACCACACTCCAATATTTAAGTGTTCTATGGCCCGCACATTTGCGCATGGCCACGAACATCAAAGGACAAACCTTGGAAATACTGAAAATTGACGCCGCCCCGACACCGGCAGCGCACATTATGCCGCTGCCCCCGCACGCGCTCAAAAATATCAGACACCCATCTCAGGATCTGTATGTCATCGGCATTACAGGAACGAATGGGAAGACCACGGTCTCATATTTGGTTGGCGAAGTCCTCAAGCTGGCCGGACACAAAACGTTTGTGTTGGGAACCTATAATTCCGGTAACAAGAACCTGTCCACACCTGTAGCCATTGATCTCTTGCAATTCATGAAGGCTCACTTCGAAGAAGGCGGCACGCATTTTGTGATGGAGGTCACATCCGAAGGTATCGACCAAGCCCGGGTGCTTGACGTTGATTTCAACGTCAAACTGCTCACAAACATTACGCAGGATCATTTAGATTATCACAAGACGTTCGAAAGATATGAAAGCACCAAACTCGGATTTATGAGCGAAGGCGAAGCGCACAAAATTTATCCTCTGCAATTTGCACAAACCGAGATCAAATTCGAAACCTGCCTTTTGGGTGACTACAATTTGTTGAACATCAAGGCAGCCGCCAGCATCTTGCGGCATATGGATGTTGCAGAAGAGTATATTGAACAAGCCCTATCCACTTGCGCAGCTCCCAGCGGGCGTTTGGAAAGCGTCGATAAAGGGCAACCTTTTTTGGTGTTGGTCGATTATGCCCACACCCCCGATGGCCTTAAAAACATGTTAAGCACAGTTAAGGAAATCGCCCAAGATCGAAACGGTCGACTTATGGTGCTGTTTGGGTGTGGCGGTGACAGAGATCGCGGAAAACGACCTGAAATGGGGAAAATTGCCAGCGAATTTGCCGATTATATGGTGATCACGGATGACAACCCCCGCTCCGAAGACAGCCAAACCATCATGAGCGAAATCGTTGCGGGCATACGCCCCGGTTTTGACGATTATATCCTGTTACAAAACCGTCGCGAAGCCATTGAGCTGATTATCGGTCATGCGGAAAGCCGCGATGTTGTGGTGCTTGCTGGCAAGGGCCACGAGACCTCACAAATTTTGCAAACGCAAACTGTGCACTTCGACGACCGGGAAGAAGCCATGCATGCGATTTCCATCCAATGAAATTGTACGTGCCGCCCCCCACGTTTTGGTACCACCAATAAAAAAACCGCCCGATTTACGCCGGGCGGTTTTTTATTTAAAGCATATTGCGCGCGTCAGCCCTTGGTTGGGGCCTCTTCCGTAGCATCGTCAGTTTTCTTTTCCACTTTGGGCAGTGGCGCGAGTTTGATGTGCAATTCGCGCAGTTGGTTAGGATTGGCCACAGCGGGTGCCCCCATCAGCAAATCTTGCGCCTGCTGGTTCATCGGGAAAGCGATGACTTCGCGGATGTTGGGTTCGTCCGCCAACAGCATCACCATACGGTCGATGCCCGGTGCGGAACCACCGTGCGGCGGTGCGCCGAACTTAAATGCGTTGAGCATACCGCCGAACTGTTCTTCGACGACTTCGTTGGAGTAGCCCGCAATCTCGAACGCCTTGTACATGATTTCCGGCAAGTGATTACGAATCGCCCCCGACGACAGTTCCACACCGTTGCACACGATGTCGTACTGATAGGCGAGGATGTCCAGCGGGTCCTTGTTCAACAGTGCATCCAGTCCGCCCTGGGGCATAGAGAACGGATTGTGCGAGAACTCGATCTTGCCGTTTTCTTCGTCCATTTCGTACATGGGATAATCGACGACCCAGCAGAAATCGAACTTGCCGCTTTCACGCAGCTCAAGCACATCGCAAATCTTGTCGCGAGCGAAGCCAGCAAACTTGGCGGCCAGGTTTTCAGTCTGACAAACGAAGAACACCGCATCGCCATCACTCACGCCCGTCTGGGCCTTGATGGCCGCAACGCGGTCCGCATCAAGGTTCTTGGCGATCGGGCCTTTGGTTTCCCCATCAGCTCCGTAGATGATGTAGCCAAGTCCACCCATGCCTTCTTCACGCGCCCAATCGTTGAGCTTATCGAAGAAGCTGCGGGCATTTACGGCGGCACCCGTGGCCGGGATAGCACGCACCACCGAACCTTTTTCAATGTTTTTGGCGAACAGACCAAAGCCACCACCGGCAAAGTGTTCGGTGACGTCGGAAATGATCAGCGGGTTGCGCAGGTCGGGCTTGTCGGAACCGTATTTGAGCATGCTGTCTTTGTATGCAATGCGCGGAAACGGCAACGGTGTGACCGTACGCCCGCCGCCGAATTCTTCAAAAATGGAATGCAGCACAGGCTCGATTGCGTTGAACACATCGTCCTGGGTACAAAAGGCCATTTCATAGTCGAGCTGATAAAACTCGCCCGGCGAACGGTCGGCGCGAGCATCTTCGTCACGAAAACACGGTGCAATTTGGAAATACTTGTCGAACCCCGACACCATCAACAGCTGCTTGAATTGCTGTGGCGCTTGCGGCAGCGCATAAAACATCCCCGGATGCTGGCGCGACGGCACCAGATAATCGCGTGCACCTTCGGGTGAGCTGGCGGTCAGGATCGGCGTCTGCATTTCCAGAAAGCCCTGTTCCGTCATCAAACGGCGAATGGTCGCGATCACTTGGCTGCGCAGCACGATGTTGGCGTGAACCTTTTCACGGCGCAGATCGAGATAACGGTGCTTCAGGCGCATTTCGTCTGAATACTCTTCGTTGCCCGCAATCTGCATGGGCAGGACGGCGGCGCTGCTTTCCAAATGAAATGTTTCAACCACCACTTCAATCGCGCCTGTGGGCAGGTCGCGGTTCACGGTATCTTCCGTACGCTGCACGACTTTGCCAGTGACGGTGATGACACTTTCAGGGCGCGCAGCTTCGACCTGAGCGAACAATTCGTGGGACGAATCGATAACCACCTGAGTGACGCCATAGTGATCGCGCACATCGACAAACAACAGGCCGCCGTGGTCGCGTTTGCGATGGACCCAGCCCGAAATACGTGCCTCCGCGCCAGCATCTTCAAGACGGAGAGCGCCACAGGTGTGTGTGCGGTAGGGGTGCATCGATGATCCTTACATCTCAAAACAGGATAAAAGCGGAGCCAAACGGCACCTTTGCAAGCGCGCCAAAAAGCGCGTTAATCGGCGCAAAAGCACACCTTTGATGGCGGTTTGTCAAGAAAAGACTGAGCAGATCTGGGAAAAACCTGATTTAGCCGCGCGCGTCATGAACCTACACCGACGGTTCCACGCCCTGAATTTCAAATCGGCTGCCCCGCTCCGGCTTTGAATTGACGGTTCCGCAATCGGGCAAAACCGTGTAAAAGCGTTGCCATCATGACCTTAATCACCAAAACCTCCGAACTGCTAAAGTTCTGTCAGTCGCTCAAAGGCACCCCGTTCGTCACTGTGGACACTGAGTTCATGCGTGAAAGCACGTACTGGCCTCAGTTATGCCTTGTCCAAGTCGCAGGACCAGACGATGCCGTCGCCGCCATCGATGCGTTGGCACCCGGCATAGATCTCGCGCCCCTGTTCGATCTGATGGATGCGCCGGAAACTTTGAAAATTTTCCACGCTGCGCGCCAGGATTTGGAGATTTTTTTCCATCTGATGGGCCATGTCCCCGCCCCATTGTTTGATTCCCAGGTTGCTGCAATGGTCTGCGGCTTCGGCGATCAAGTCGGGTACGAAAACCTTATCGCTAAGCTGACCACGGCGCGCATCGACAAATCATCGCGTTTCACTGACTGGGCACGCCGCCCGCTGTCTGAACGCCAGATCACCTATGCCCTGTCCGATGTGACCCATTTGCGCGATGCCTACCGCAAGCTGGCCAAAGAGCTGGAACGCAATGGCCGCGAGGCCTGGTTGGATTCGGAAATGGCGGTGTTGAACTCTGCCAGCACCTACGAAGGCAACCCTGATCTGGCCTACAAGCGCATCAAGGCACGCAACCCCAAGCCCCGCGTGGCCGCACTGATCAAAGAACTAGCCGCATGGCGCGAACGTGAAGCCAAGCGCCGCGACGTACCACGCAACCGTATACTGCGTGACGACGCCCTGATGGAAATTGCCCACCACGCCCCGAAAAATGCCTCCGACCTAGCCCGGACGCGTGGTTTGGGTGAGCGCATGGCCAATGGTCCGGCAGGTGAGGAAATCCTCAAGGCCGTCAAGCGCGGCCTCGACATTCCCGATGCAGATTTGCCCCGCCCCCCCAAAACCCCGGACCTGCCTGCTGGCATTGGCCCGGTGTCCGATCTGTTGAAGGTGTTCCTCAAAATGATCTGCGAGGAAACCGGTGTCGCGCAAAAGCTGATTGCCAACGCGTCCGACATCGACCAGATCGCCGCGTTCGGAGAGAAAGCAGACGTCAATGCCATGAAGGGCTGGCGGTATGAAATGTTTGGTGAGGCCGCCGCTAAGCTGCGCAACGGCGAAATGGGCCTTGCGATTAAAAACAAGAAAGTCGTTTTGCTCGACAACTCCACCGGGGACTGAGCACCCAAACATTCTGACACTAAATAACAGCCACGCGCCCAACCACACATAGGGAGGGGGGATTCACATGACATTGTCGTTTCGTGCGGTTTTGACGATTGCGTTGCTGTTCGTCACGACGGCGCAGGCATCGGATGCCTTGTTCCTAACCCAGCAAGAGCAGACTTGGCTGCGCACGCACCCAGCGCCTCTTCGCGTCCACAACGAAATGTCCTGGAAGCCCTACAACTACAATGAAAACGGCACGCCCAAAGGTTATTCCATCGACTACATGAACCTTCTGGCAAAGAAGTTAAATGTCGAAATAAGCTACATTAGCGGCCCCACTTGGCGTGACTTCCTAAACATGATGCGCGAAGGTTCTCTCGACGTGATGGTAAACATTGCCAACACGCGGGATCGACGAAAGTATTTACGTTTCACAGACCCCTACCACATCACTACGGTCGGGCTTTACGTCAAGAGCTCCGAAAGTACCGTCTCGGATCTCGATAGCCTCGCAGGTAAAAAACTCGGCTTCATTGACGGCTTCTTTTTTGGAGAGTTCCTGCGCCGGTATTACCCAGATATCAAACTGATCACATTTCCGACCGCCGAGGCTTCATTTATCGGCATCCGAAACGGTGTCGTCGATGCAGCCATGGAGGTCCCTCTGGTCGCGCGCCATATCCTCCGCGACACGGCCATGACCGACATCAAGTTTGCAGGCAAGGTGTCCGATCCCGTTTTCATCACGACGTTTTCCATTGCTACCGCCAAAGACAACGTCGTCTTGCATACCATCTTGCAGAAAGCCGTCGACTCCGTTACCCCGCAAGAAATGCAGGCCATCAACGAAAAATGGGCGCTGAATGAAAACCACATCACTCAGCTCTCGGAAGATGATTTAACGTATTTGCAAAAACTTGGGGGATTGCGCGTGTGCGTTAATCCCAGCCGCCTCCCCTTGGAAGCCCTCAACCTTGACGGCAGCCTGACGGGCATATCGTCGGAATTTCTCGACCTGCTGAGCTCACGCATGAGCATCCCCCTGACCGTCGTCGCCACCCAAAATTGGGGCGAAAGCCTGGAATACGCCCGGCAGAGCAAATGCGACATCCTACCGATGGCTGCTAAAAACGCATCGACCAGAGCGGATTTGAATTTCACCTCGCCGTGGCTGTCACTGGAACAAGTCATCGTCACACGCAACGACCAAATCTACATTTCCGATATTGGACGTCTGAGCCACCGCAGATTCGGTGTCGTTCGTGGTGAGCCGTCCAAGGAGGCGCTGCTGGCAACACACCCGGACATGCAACTGGTTGAGGTCGACAGCACTGAAGAAGGGCTCAAGCAAGTCGAACAGGGCGAACTATTTGGGTTCATCGATACCCTTGCCACGATCAGCCGTGTCCTTCAGACCGAACAAATGGACAACGTCAAAATTTCCGGCTCGGTTGGCGTCACCGCCGATTACACCATTGGCGTGCGCAGCGACGACGGGCATCTCCTTGGCATATTGGAACGCGCCATCAGCACGATCCACCCCACGGATATCAACGCCATTTACAACCGATGGCTGGCGGTGGCGTATGTCGAGCGAGCCGATTATTCCCGTTTCTGGCAAGCCCTTGCCGTACTCAGCCTACTTACAGCCTATATTTTTTATCGCTACCGCAAAGGCACACACGTCGCCGCAGCACTCAAAGCCGCCCACGCCGAAGTCGAGGCCGCAAATCGTGAGCTGGACCTGCTGGCGCGCACTGATTCTTTGACCGGGCTTGCAAACCGCTTGCAAACAGACGATATACTGCGTCAGGAGTTTGCGAGATTTGAGCGCTATGGCGATATCTTTTCCATCATTATGCTGGACATTGACCACTTCAAGAAAATCAATGACCAACATGGGCATGAAGCCGGCGATCAGGTCCTCAAGCGGATTGCGGGCGTGCTCTCCAGCCAAACTCGGGAAAGCGACATCGTAGGGCGCTGGGGCGGAGAAGAATTCTTGATCGTATGTCCCTCTTCCGATGCCGAAGGTGCCATGCGTCTCGCTCAGACCCTGCGCAAAGAAATCGCAGACGTAGAGATCAGCGGGCTCACCTCACAAAGCGCAAGCTTCGGCGTAGCGACCATTCAGCTGAACGAAACCATCAACGGCCTTATGCGTCGCGCTGATGAAGTGCTCTATCAGGCGAAAGCTGAGGGCCGAAATCGCGTGCATGCGGCGACCTAGTATTGTTTTGGCGCATCACAGTTGAAATTAATCCTGCGATTGCCTTTCGCGCTCAGCACGACCATATGTGGTTCATCACCAAGCAAATCTCTTTTTTGGAATCGACCATTGGCCACAAATACAACCGCTTTCGACCGCCCCAAAAGCCGCGATTTCCGTTACCTGCGACGCACAGCCGGTTTTTTAAAACCTTACACGCCGCGTGTTATCGCGGCGATTGCAGCGTTGCTGGTCACCGGCCTTGCGGTTTTGGGACTGGGGCAAGGCATCAAGGTTCTCATCGACGGCGGCTTTGCCGATGGTGACAGCGCCGCGCTGGACCGTGCCCTTTATCTGCTGCTGAGTTTGGCGGTGGTCATGGCGGTGGGCACCTATGCGCGTTTTTATATGGTGTCGTGGCTTGGTGAACGGGTCGTCGCGGACTTGCGTCAGGCCGTGTTCAACCGGGTGCTGAGTCTGCACACCGGATTTTTCGAGGTTACCAAAACCGGCGAGGTTCTGTCGCGCCTGACCACCGACACCACACTGTTGCAGTCGGTGATCGGCTCGTCCGCATCGGTAGCTTTACGCAATGTGCTCAATCTGGTCGGCGGCATCATCATGCTGTTCATCACCAATCCCGCTTTGACGGCTATGGTATTGGTGGTGGTGCCGATGGTGGTGGTGCCGATTTTATTTTTTGGTCGGCGCGTACGTAAACTGTCGCGCGATAGCCAGGACCGCGTCGCTGATGTTGGCGCGTTCGCCGAAGAAACCATCAACGCCATGTCCACGGTTCAGGCCTTCACGCACGAACACGAAGACCGCAAACGCTTTGGCGCAGAAGTCACCAATGCGTTCGACACCGCCGTCACCCGCATCCGCACCCGCGCCATATTGATGGCTGTGGTGATCTTACTGGTATTCAGCGCCATCGGGATTGTTTTGTGGGTCGGCGGTCGACAAATGCTGGCCGGTGACATCAGCGGCGGCGAACTGGCCGCATTCATTTATTACGCAACATTGGTGGCTTTTTCCGTCGGTGTGATGAGTGAAGTCTACGGCGAACTGCAACGCGCCGCCGGGGCCACGGAACGTCTGATCGAACTGCTGGAATCAGAACCCGACATCCAAGCTCCCCCAAGCCCCATACTCCTGCCCACGTCCAACGCAAACACGCTGCTGGGACGGGTCAACTTTCAGGATGTCACCTTTCATTACCCATCCCGCCCTGACCGTGCCGCGTTGAGCAACTTCACCCTTGACGTTAATCCCGGCGAAACGGTGGCTCTCGTCGGTCCATCGGGCGCGGGCAAATCGACGGTATTCCAATTGCTGCTGCGTTTTTACGACCCCCTTGAAGGCAGCGTGTGTCTGGACGGTATCAATGTGCGTGATGCCGACCCCAAGGCGGTCCGTGAACGCTTCGCCCTCGTACCCCAAGACCCGGTGCTGTTCGGCACCAGCGCGTGGGAGAACATTCGTTATGGCCGACCTGGTGCCGACGACACCGCGGTGCGTCAAGCCGCAGAGGCGGCGGCAGCGGCAGAGTTTCTTGACCAATTGCCCGAGGGGTTTGCAACGTTCCTGGGTGAAAAAGGCGTGCGCCTGTCTGGTGGGCAACGCCAGCGCATTTCGTTGGCGCGGGCCTTGTTGCGTGATCCATCGGTGTTGCTGTTGGACGAAGCCACCAGCGCGCTGGATGCGGAAAGCGAACGACTGGTGCAGGCCGCATTGGAAAAACTCAAGGCTGGGCGCACCACCTTGGTGATCGCCCACCGATTGGCCACCGTGATCAACGCCGATCGCATCGTCGTGGTCGATCATGGCCGCGTGATCGCAACGGGCACACACGAACAGCTGCTGAGCACCAGCCCGCTTTACGCCCATCTAGCGGCATTGCAATTCGATGTCGAACCCACCGCCAACAGGAACAGCCATGCCCCCAAAACCTGACGTGCACGAGAAAGACCCCCACCACGTCACCGCACAAACGCTGGCGCACTATGGTCGGTCCGCCGCAGGTTTTCGCGATGGCACCTGGGATCATGATGTCACTCAGAACTATCAAGCCCTGCTAACCGAACTGCACGGCGATGAGCCTTTCAGCGTGCTCGACCTAGGTTGCGGGCCGGGGCGCGATCTGACCTATTTCAAATCTCAAGGCATCGAAGCCGTCGGTTTGGATGGATCTTTAGAGTTCGTGCGCATGGCCCAGGCCGCAACCGGATGCGAGGTGTGGCAGCAAAACTTCCTCGCCCTTGATTTGCCGTCGCAACGGTTTGATGGGGTCTTCGCCAATGCATCATTATTTCATGTGCCCAGCCAATTCCTGCCCAAGGTTCTGAGCGAACTGTTCGACACCTTAAAGCCGGATGGCGTGCTGTTTTGCTCCAACCCGCGCGGCGACAACCAAGAAGGTTTCAGCGGTGAACGCTATGGCTGTTTTCACGACCTGGACAGTTGGCGCGACTTTGTCACCACTGCTGGGTTTGTGGAAATCACCCATTACTACCGTCCGCCGGGACTGCCCCGCGATCAACAGCCATGGCTTGCGACGGTATGGCGCAAGCCCCTATAAACAGCATGGTTGAAACCTTGCGCCGGGAACCACACATCTAGCATTCCAAACACAAGCGCCAGCAAGGAAGCCGATGTCCATCCCGCAGAAACCAGAAACGAAGCCGGCCCAATTCCAAGGAGCAACCACCCATCTGGATTTGGGGGATCGTTTCTTTCACCCCGTCCCTGCGGCTAAGTTCCCCAAGTACGACATCCGGTTTCGCAATCAACGCTGGGCGGAACTGGTGGGGCTGGGCCATATCGATGCCGCCGATTGGACACGCCATTTCGCCGCGTTTGAGGCCCTGCCCGCCACCTTGCCCGAACCCATCGCGCTGGCCTATCATGGTCATCAGTTTCGCAACTACAATCCCGACCTTGGTGATGGACGGGGTTTTTTGTTTGCCCAGATGATTGACCCGACCAGCGGGCGCTTGCTAGACCTTGGCACCAAGGGCAGCGGCCGTACCCCGTGGTCGCGCGGCGGCGACGGTAAGCTGACATTAAAAGGTGGGGTGCGCGAAATTCTCGCCACAGAAATGCTCGAAGCGCTCGGCGTCGATACCTCCAAAACATTTTCCGTTGTTGAAACAGGCGAAGCATTGATGCGCGGAGACGAACCGTCGCCCACCCGCAGTGCGGTTCTGGTGCGTCTGTCTCACGGTCATGTGCGCATCGGCAGTTTTCAGCGCCACGCCTATCTGGGTGATGAAGACGCCATCGAAACCCTCGCCCGTCATGCTGCCAAGCACTACCTGACCGACCTGGACGCCGACGCGCCCATGGCGGAACTTGCCGTTGAGCTGATCAAAGTCGTCGTAGAAAACACCGCACGCACCACCGCCGCTTGGACGGCTGCGGGGTTCGTTCACGGTGTGCTCAACACCGACAACATCAACATCACCGGCGAAAGTTTCGATTACGGCCCGTGGCGTTTTCTGCCCCAGATGGACCCTGAATTTACGGCCGCATATTTCGACGATTTCGGTCTTTATGCCTTTGGTCGTCAGCCCGAAGCCGTCCTGTGGAACGTCAGCCGTCTGGCCGAGTGCTTCACGCCCTTTGCCCCCCAACAAGATCTCTCGGATGCTTTGGGTACATTTGATGATGTGTTCAACGTCGCGCTGAATGTCGCTCTGTCGCGGCGCCTCGGCATTGCACCCGAAGACGGTAACCGCCTGGAAATCGGCTACCGCCTATTTCCCGCCATGCGCAAATCTGGTGTGCCGTTCGAGCAGGTGTTCTTCGATTGTTACGGCGCAAGCCAAGCCACGCGCCGAGACATAGCCAAGAAAACTTACGCCGACACCTCGCTGGCCGAACTGATCTCGGACATCGCCGCCTGCGATCCCGCCACAGGCACCACCCCGGACCATTCCTATTTTCATGGCGAGCAGCCATGCACCATGATGATCGAAGAGGTCGAACACATTTGGGAAGCCATCGCTGAACGGGACGATTGGTCCAGATTGGAAAATAAGCTCAGCGCGATTGAGATGATGCGGATGGCATACTAAGCATAAGCACCGTTACTCAATTGTTCCCTTCATCCCATACGCCCGGCCTAGCGTTTTGAGACGGCGTAGCACCGCTTCACTGAGCAGCGCATCGCGATTTTCATCACAAAGGATAAGCTGCAACTTCCCCTGATCGATTTTCAGTTGGGTCTTGGGCAAGATGCCGGGGGCGCTGCCGGAAATGGTGTGGGCAAGGCGTAGGGCAAGGCCCGTGACCTTGATCCACGACAATTGCCCCTCGTCGAGCAAGCCCAACACAGACTGAACCAAGGGGTCCTCAATACTGCCGTTCTGGCGCACATAAACCGTCGACGCCAACAGGGCACGAGCCGCATGGGTAAGTCCCGCATAAGGCACGCGCAGCACCCGAATAAAAGAATGTTCAGCACGGTAATCGGGGTGTTCGTTCCAGCCGATGTCGCTCATCAGACAGGCTGCATAGCGCAGGCGTTGTTCATCCGCGGACTCATCTGGGTACAAGGGCGCCATCCAGTCCAGCATCTCACGGCCCTTAACCGAAAAGCGCCCGGTGCGCTCCTTCATGGTTTTGCACGCACTGAGCAGCGCATCTTGTTGGCGCAATTCATCAGGCAGACACGACAACAACACGCCTTCGCGCATACCAAAACCGGAAAACTGCACTTGTGCAGCCCCACTGGCGATGAGCATACCTTCCAACGCTGCAGCGGCGAACGGTAGCGTATCGATACGTTTTTTCGGTATTCCGGGAATTTGCTCGAGCGAATGCCGCCCCGCACCACTGATCAGGTGCAAAATTTTCAACGCGGCATCGGTATCGAGGGTGAAATTGTCCACCACATGTAAGGGGTGGTTGGTCTGCTCGATAAGGATGCGTGCCAGTGCGCGCCACGACCCACCCGCGGCATACAGGGTGCGCCCTCGAACCGATTTCAGCCATTTGAGTTCCGACAGGGCTTCATCGACAATCGTGCGCGCCCGTTGGGGGTTGCCCTCGGCGGCTTCGGATAAGCGAATGTGACCCAGGGCAAAGGTCGCGGATTTGGTAAAGACACCGCCGTCCAACCCCACCAGATCGAGCGACCCGCCCCCCATGTCGCCAATCACGCCATCCGCGTACGGCACCCCCATCAGCAATCCGAGCGCCGCGTACTTGGCTTCATCCTCGCCACTCAAAACCAAAATTTCATGATCGATGGCGTCTTGAACTCTTTTCACGAAATCGGGGCCGTCAAAAGCCTCGCGCACCGCAGCGGTGGCGACCAAGATCAATTCTTCCACCTCCATGGCCTTGGCCAAACCGGAAAAACGCCGGATCGAACTGAGCGCACATTCGACACCTTCCGGGCTGAGTTTACCGCTTGCCCCCAGGCCACGTCCCAGCGCGCATTGAGCCTTTTCGTTGTACATTGGAATGGGCAACCGGGTGGGTGCATCATAGACCACCAGTCGCACGCTGTTCGACCCGATGTCCACGACGGCAACGCGACCATGTGCTTCGCCGGGCTTGGCGTTTGCGTGCATATTCATTCCACCCTCGCTCGACCCTGGTCGTTATGATTTCTTGCCTGATGGCGACGCCTTAGCCTTGTTAGCTTTCACGGCTTTCGTACCTTTAGCTTTTGCTGCTGACTTTGCACGCGACCCGCGCGCCGCCGACCCGCGCCCGGAAACACTTGGATTGGTCATGAAGTAATGATGCACGTTCAATCCACCGTCATCGGCCTTGGCTCTCGAGTACGAGCCGTCGAACTGCAACGTCCAGCTTTGTTCCGTATCGCGCATACTCAACAACATGATTTCATCGAGAACCTGACGATGCACCGTCGAGTTCTCGATGGGCACCAGAGTTTCCACGCGGCGGTACAGGTTGCGTGGCATCCAGTCGGCGGACGAAATGAAGACCTTGGCACTGCGTGACGGCAATTCCTGGCCATTGGCGAAAGCGACGATACGAGAATGTTCCAAGTAACGCCCGACAATGCTTTTGACCCTAATGTTTTCCGAAAGCCCCTTAACGCCCGGACGCAAGCAGCAAATCCCGCGCACCACCAATTCCACTTTCACGCCAGCATTGGACGCTCTGTACAACGCGTCGATCAGAATGGAATCAACCACCGAGTTCATCTTTGACCAGATGCCCGAGGGTTTACCGGCCTCGGCGTTTTTGATTTCATGTTCAATATGCTCAAGCAGGCAATCACGCATGGTCAACGGCGAATAGAACAACTTTTCCATGCCGTCTGGATTTGCATAACCGGTCATATAATTAAACAAGCGCGCCGCATCTGCCGTAAGCGCAGGATCACATGTGAAGAAGGACAGGTCGGTGTAAATCTTGGCGGTGATTGGGTGATAGTTGCCGGTGCCGTAATGCACATACGAGCGCAACCCCTTGGCTTCACGGCGCACCACCAGGTTCACCTTGGCATGGGTTTTCTTATCCATGAAACCATAAATCACCTGCACGCCTGCACGTTCAAGATCGCGCGCCCAACGAATGTTGGCTTCTTCATCGAAGCGGGCTTTGAGCTCGACCATTGCGGTAACAGATTTGCCCGCCTCCGCCGCTTCGATCAAGGCTTCGACAATGGGGCTGTCGTTGGATGTACGGTACAGGGTTTGCTTAATCGCAACCACCTTAGGGTCCCGCGCGGCCTGGCGTACAAACTGTACCACCACATCGAAACTTTCATAAGGGTGATGAACAATCATGTCCTTCTTGCGCACAGCCTGAAACACATTGCCGCCGAAATCGCGTACCCGTTCGGGAAAGCGCGGAATAAACGGCTCGAACAACAAGTCGGAACGTTCCTTGACGATCAATTGCGATAAATCCGCCATGCCGAGAATGCCGCCCAGTCGAAACACGTCTTCCTCATCGACGACAATTTCATCGCTAACCACGGAGCGCAATTCATCAGTCATGCCGTGGTTGAGCGTCAAACGAATGACAGAGCCGCGACGACGGCGCTTCAATGCCGTTTCAAAGGTTCGCACCAGATCTTCGGCCTCTTCGTCGATTTCCATTTCGCTGTCACGGATAATCCGGAAATTACCGATTTGCAGCGGTGTATAATTGGGGAACAAGCGATCAAGGAACATCTCCACCACTTCTTCGATGGGGATAAAACGAATGGCGGAACCAGGCAGACGCACAAAGCGTTCAACCAAGTGCGGGATCGGCACCAGGGCGCGCAGGTGCTCGTCGGAGCCGCGTCGCTGCAACAACATCACCAGTGAAAAGCCCAGGTTGGGAATAAATGGAAACGGATGCGCCGGATCAATGGCAAGGGGTGTCAAAACAGGGAAAATGTGATTGAGGAAATAGCCCTCAAGCCACTTGGCATCGCGGTCGGAAAGCTCTTTGTGGCCCAGAACCTTGATGCCTTCTTTGTAGAGCAAGTCTTTAAGGCCCATCCAGCAATCTTGCTGGCTCTGCATCAGGTATTGGGCTGCTTCATTGATCGCGTCAAGCTGCTGGGCCGGGGTCAAGCCGTCTTGGGAAATGGACGAAATGCCCGCGCGCACCTGCCCTTTTAGTCCCGCGACACGCACCATGTAAAATTCATCCAGGTTCGCGGCCGAAATGCTTAAAAAGCGCACCCGCTCCAACAAAGGGTGCTTCTCGTTCATGGCCTCTTCCATCACGCGCGTATTGAACGCAAGCCAAGACAATTCCCGGTTGATGAAACGATCGCTGGATGTGAGAGAAATGCGTGAAAAATCAATGCTATTCATAAACAAGGCCTTTGCGCGTGATGCTGGCGTTCAATTGGCTGCCCCCACCGATCCAGTCCCACCAGACCGCCCATCGGCGAAACGTACAATTCCACCCTACACTTTAATCGCTTGCGACCCGCTTGTCATGTCCGCGAAGACACAACATCACGTTGACTTAAAAAAATAATATTCGAGACCAAAAGTTGGTTGAATTACCAAATACCCTACCCACATGGTGCTTATACCTGAGTGTTTTCATCAGGTACTTTCAGGGGGACGGCTTAAAAACTCCGCAGACGAGGATTCAGACCATATGCTTAAAAAAAGCCCGATCAGCAGCAAGCTTTACGAACAAATGGTTGCGAACATGCCCGTTGCGGTGATGATTTGTGATTTGCGTGACTTTCGCATCACTTACATGAACGAGACCAGCCGCAGCACTCTACAACGCATCGAGCACCTGTTGCCGATCAAGGTTGCTGACATGGTCGGCAGTTCCATCGATGTATTTCACAAATCCCCTGCACACCAACGCAAGCTTCTTTCCGATCCGGCGAACCTACCGCACAACACGCTGATCAAGCTTGGTGACGAGACCCTTAATTTGTTGGTCACCCCAATTATGGATGGCAACAAGTACATCGCCCCGATGCTGACCTGGTCCATCGTCACCGACAAGGTGGAAAACGAGCGTATCGCAAACCGCCAAGCGCAAATGATCGATCAGATGCCCATCAACGTGATGTTCATGGAGCCGAAAAACTTCACCATCACCTACGCCAACAAAACCAGCATTGACACGCTGCGCACGCTGGAACATTTGCTACCATGTCAGGCCGATAACCTGGTCGGTCAGTGCGTGGATATTTTCCACAAACACCCAGCGCACCAGCGCGGCATCCTCAGCGATGCTTCCAACCTGCCCCATCAAGCCAACATTCGCCTTGGTGACGAGCATCTTGATCTACTGGTTTCCCCGGTCAGCGGTCGCGACGGCAATTATATCGGTGCGATGCTGACGTGGAGCGTTATCACCAAACGGATAAAGCTCGCCGATGATTTCGAAAGCAACATCGGCACCGTTGTGGGCACCGTGTCCAGCGCGTCCACCGAGCTGCAATCGACCGCTGAAAGCATGTCGGTGACATCGGAAGAAACCACCAACCAAGCCTCTGCCGTTGCAGCAGCAGCGGATGAATTGTCCAGTTCGGTTCAGGAAATTTCACGCCAGGTTGGGCGCTCCGCATCCATAGCATCCGAGGCCGTGGCCGAGGCCGATCGCTCCAACGAAATGGTCCAGGGCCTGAATGAAGCCGCCAATAAAATTGGTGATGTCGTCAACCTGATCAATGACATCGCATCGCAAACCAATCTCCTTGCGCTCAACGCCACCATCGAAGCGGCACGCGCAGGTGAAGCAGGCAAAGGGTTCGCGGTTGTCGCGTCCGAGGTCAAGAACCTCGCCAATCAAACTGCGAAAGCGACGGAAGAAATTTCCACCCAAATCGGTGACATTCAAAACGCCACCAAGGACACCGTCGGCGCCATCGAAGGCATCGGCACGACCATCCGCGAGATCAGTGAAATTTCGACAACCATCTCATCGGCGGTGGAAGAACAGAACGCTTCCACCCAGGAAGTGGCCCGCAACATTCAGGGCGTGACGACGGCATCCAATGAAGCAGGCCGCGCCGCAAGTCAGGTCCTGAGCGCCGCCAGCGAACTTTCCCAGCAGTCCGAAATGCTGGGCAGCCAAGTGCAAAGTTTCATGGTCGACATCCGGGATGGAGGCTCAAAAAAAAAGTAGATAAACCGGACACCGGTGCCGCTGCCTCAGCTGTTGCAAAGTCAAATCCTGCTAAGCCTAGCGGCCCCTTGGCAAAACCCGCACCACGCCCTGCAGCAGAACCTTCGAGTGGGCTGTTCAGCGGACGGCAAGTTCAAGTGGTACGAGACACCTTTGCCATGGTCGAACCGATCGCCGAACAAGCGGCAGAGATATTTTACAATCGGCTGTTCGAATTGGACCCAAGCCTTCGGCAACTGTTCAAATCCGACATGAAGGATCAGGGACGCAAGTTAATGGCAATGCTGAAAGTCGCGGTTTCTAGCCTCGACAAAATCGATCAGCTGGTGCCGGTGGTGGAAAAACTCGGTAAGGGACATGTTAATTATGGAGTCAAACCCGAACATTACGACACCGTTGGCGAAGCACTTTTGTGGACCCTCGAACAAGGCCTGGGCGAGGCTTACACCAGTGAAGTCGAAGACGCATGGGGTGCCGTATACACAACCTTGGCCGCGACGATGAAACACGCAGCCTCTAGCTAGAAATAAACAACTTCACTTGGCAAATACGGTAAGTGGACACAATCCAAACTTAGGCCGTCACCCTAACCTGTCCCCCCAGGGTGGCGGCCCCTTTTTGTCTGTGTTTTGGGTAGCACTCAACTGACGTTGTTTAGGGCCAACGCCGCTTAGTGGTCGTGACCGCAACCGGGGCCGTGAACATGATCGCTGTTGGCAATTTGAATGTCCTTGGCGGACGCAAACTCAACGGTGTTGAGTGTGCCGTCCAAATCGACAATCACGATGTCGCCGGTGATGACCCGTGAGGCATTGGGATTGGTGTTGAAAAAATTCCAGATGAAGCACGCAGCCAGAATTTCACCCGGTCCCTGGTCAATGCTCTCATCTTCTTGTGCACGGGCCATAAAGTTATCCAACAAGGTACGGGCCTTCATCAAATCGTCTTCGCCATAACGTTCGATGATTTTTTCGGCTTCGGCCAAGTCTTTCAAGAATTTGTCGAAAGCTGGATCGCTGATGACAAAATCAGCAACCAGACCCGCGCTAAAATACGTTACGTTGCGCATATTTTCTTCCTATAAATTTTCAATCACTTGGCGCACCAACGGTATAGTGATGGCGCGTTTCTGAGAAAGTGCGTGTTCATCAACAGCGCGGATCAGCATCCGCACGCCACTGAACGATCTATCCATTCGCGCCAACATATACGTCAATACGTCTTGGTCCACATTCAATTGACGGTCGGCGAATTGTTTGACGATCAGAGCCGTCAACAGACTGTCATCGGGCGGGCTAATTTCTGCCACTGGCGCCGTCTTCAAACGCGAGCTGAGGTCTTTCAGGTCCACAGCCCACCGGGCCGGAGGGCGCAACGCAGTCATAAGTATTTTCACGTCTTCTTCACGCGCCATATTATAAAGATGCAGTAGCTCTTCTGCCAACCCGAAGTCGAGGAACGCCTCCACGTCCTCCAGTACCAACGCGCGTGCGCCTGCTAGGGCGCCATCCGCTCGAAGGGTTTGCAAGTCGTTGGCTGTGATCAGGCGCGCCCCCGTTTGCGCCTGGAACACATGCGCCAGATGCGTTTTACCAGCTCCTTCCGGCGCGGCGATGACCAGCACCGGACCAGGCCAGTTCGGCCAGCGTTCAACCCACTGAACCGCAGCCGCATTCGACGACGCCACCAAAAAATCATCTCCGCCCAACGCCGGGCGCGGATCAAAATCAAACGGTATTTGCTTCAAAGCCACACCGCTCAGCCCGTATATAAAGTGCTGGCGCGATAGCGCGTAATGGCGAACCGGACCAACACACCGATCACAGATGCCACCGGCACCGCCAACAAAACGCCGGTAAACCCAAACAACGCACCGCCCGCCATCAGGGCAAAGATGATCCACACAGGATGCAACCCAACCCGTCCGCCAACCAGATTGGGCGTCAGGAATGCTGCATCAATGGTTTGCCCACTCGCAAACACGGCCGCCACCAGTACGAACGAACCAATATCGCTGAACTGCATCAGCGCAACACCGAACGCAATCATCAAACCGATAAGCATGCCGACATAAGGCACAAAGGCCATCAACCCGGTGACAAGCCCGATCAACAAGCCGAATTCAAGCCCCACCAGCGTCAACCCGACCGCGTAAATCGTGCCAAGCACCAAACAAACCGTTGCCTGACCGCGCACGAACCCGGCAATGGTCGCGTCGATGTCGCGAAATTGTGCACGAATGGTATCGGCCGAAGCACGCGGCAGCAATTCATCGACCTTGGTGACCAGCACATCCCAGTCTCGCAAAAGAAAAAATGCCACCACCGGCATGATGAACAACAACGACAATGCATTGACGAACGCCTTGCCGCCCAGGAATAGACTCTTCAACACACCGATCAGCCACGACACCGCCGCGCCCGTGAACGCGCCGGCACCGTCTTTCAGCTTTTGAATCTCATCCGCGCCCAACTGCTGTTCGATCTGCACCATCAGCGGGTCAATCAATTCGTGTGCAGCCTTCATGACCTCGGGCAAGCGCGCAATCAAACCCATAACCTGAGCCTGCAACAACGGAAACAAAATCATTCCCAAGATCGAGAGCAACGCAAAAAAGGTCAAGATAATCACAGCGGTCGCGGCTGTGCGCGACTTCATCAACCGCTCCAGACGGTCTGCCAGCGGATCCAGGAAATAAGCCACTGCAAGACCGGCGACAAACGGGGTCAGAACACTGCTCAAGGTATAGAGCAGTGTTAAAAAGATAACCAATCCCGCGATCCAGACCCACATCTGCCTGTCCGGGCTCATAACCTTGCTCATTCATCTTCCTCCACATCGGACCAACTGCGGGCCCACACCACAGCATACGATAACCCAGACAAAAGCGTCGCTATTGCGGTCAAAGCCAAGACCGTATCCAGCCAGCCGCCCAGTTCGATCTCATACCCAACGCTGCCCATCACCACCGCAGCCAGGACAATCTGCAAGGTGGTGTTGACCTTGCTGATCATCAACGGACGCATGGTAAGCGAATGCGTCATGGTTTCAAGGAGTAGCGCCCCGCCGACGATGGCCACATCGCGAAACACCACCATGATCACCAACCAGCTGGGGATAAACCCTTCGATACCTAAGGAAACATAGACCGAAACCAAAAGTGCCTTATCGGCGATCGGGTCGAGAAACTTCCCAAGTTCGGTTTCCATGTCGAATTGCTTGGCGATAAAGCCATCCAGAGCATCCGAAACGCCCGCGATGACAAATACCCAAAAGGCCCATAACAAATGCCCTTCAAGGATCAGCCACACGGCAAACGGCGTGGCGGCAATTCTCAGCAACGTGATGATGTTGGGAAGGTTCACTTAAACCACAGCCTCAATTGTGAGCGGGGGGCTGCGGGTTTTTCTGAGCCAGATACCAATGCCCCCCCTCTTCCCATAACGCCAAGTCCGCTTGATCGAGCGACAGCGCCAACTGTTCGGCATCACCAATAAAGTGCACGTTCAGGCGCACCTCGTTGCGCCGCAGCAACACCAAATCAGCACGCCGCACCACGGCGACACCATTGAGACGGTCGCGCACCTTGACCCAATCGCCAAGTCCCCGAACTGGCACGGAAACGGGCAGCAGGCTCGCACTTCCGGTTTCGATCAAATTATCCTGTTTCCAGTTGTCCTCGACTTGGGCTGTCAATTGAACCGCAGCGCGCCTCAACAGGCTCGGGATATCGTCTCCCGGTTCCGAGGTGAAGCTTTTGACCACCGTATGTTCTTGCAACGATGAACCGAACCGCGTCAGATAAACTTCCAGTTCGGGCAATCCGTTATAGGAATCCATACGCAAAATACCATGCGCCACCACCACATCGCCCGCGTCATAGCGCCGGGCGATTTCTTCCAATCGCGCCATATCGCCTTCGATGGCTTGCTCCGCACCGATGGTGCGCACGTCGTTCAGATCGCCCACAGGCAGGATGGTCGGCACCAAGCCCTGACCGGGGCCATTTTGCGCATAATCCTGCCATGCACTGCGCCACGGGTTCGGCTCATCCCATAACAACAGTGCGCCCGCCGCCTGATAAACCGGCAACATCAACACCGGCTTGGACACCGTTTCGGCATAAGGCAGACCGTACGCGTCCAAAAGCGCACGCACGCCTTCGGCACGGAAGCGATAATTCAGTTTGGCGATATAGCGGACCGAAGATGCCTTTTCGTCGGCCACAGCAAAATCTTGCACCAATTCCGCGAGCTGGGCATCGGACACATCGGGCAGGCGCCCATGGTAGGCTTGCAGGGTCAGACGCTTCAAAAGCAGGGAAAAAGCCTTCTTCTCACCCTGTTTCAGGGCCTTGACACGGGCGCTTGTGGCCGAATCGGCAGTCACATCGACGGTCACGTTAGAGACCTCAAACAAACGCGGCGCATCTGCGGCTGCGGGCTTACTTACGAGCGAAGCCGTGAGCGCAAACACCAGGGCAATAACAAGCCCGTAAGCGGTTCCCGTTCTCATCAGCCGTGTCCCCTTATTTTGCGCCATTGCAAAGCGCCCCCAAATGGGTATGTTTCACTTAAATTCGTACAAGCTTGGCACTGTTTTACCACGCCCAGCCATCATTACCAGAGCGGCGTTTACACCCGCCCTGGGTCACAATGTGAGAACAAATAGGAGGCAGCCATTTCCGGGGCAAACTATAAAGACGCCGGCGTCGACATCGATGCGGGCAATGCGCTGGTCGAAGCCATCAAAGGCGATGCCAAATCCACGTCGCGCAGCGGTGTGGTTTCCGGCCTCGGCGGGTTTGGCGCCATGTTCGACCTCAAGGCCGCTGGCTACACCGACCCGATTCTGGTCGCAGGCACCGATGGTGTCGGCACCAAGCTGAAGGTCGCCATTGCCATGGGCCGCCACGCCACCGTCGGCATCGATCTGGTTGCCATGTGCGTCAACGATCTGGTGGTACAAGGGGCGGAACCGCTGTTCTTCCTTGACTACTACGCCACCGGAAAACTGGACGTAAAGGCCGGCAAAGAAATTGTTTCCGGCATTGCCGAGGGCTGCCGTCAGGCGGGCTGTGCGCTGATCGGCGGCGAAACAGCAGAAATGCCCGGCATGTACGGCGGCGGCGAATACGATCTGGCGGGCTTTTCCGTCGGCGCGGTCGAACGCGATGCCATTCTCACCGGCACCAAGGTCCAAGATGGCGACGTGATTCTCGGCCTCGCCTCCAGCGGTCTGCACTCCAACGGTTTCTCCTTGGTGCGCAAGGTAGTGTCCGATGCCGTGATCGGCGGTGCACCCGACACCAAGATGGAAGCCGCAGTGCGCGATCACATTGTGGACAAGGCGCGGCTAGCTTACAAAATCGATGCTCCCTTCGCCCCTGGCAAGTCACTGGGTGAGGCCCTGTTGGTCCCAACCCGCATTTACGTCAAATCATGCTTGGCCGCGATTAAATCGGGCGGCGTGCATGCGCTCAGCCACATCACCGGCGGCGGCGTGCTGGAAAACATTCCCCGCGTCCTGCCCGATACCCTGGCTGCCGAAGTCGATGCCACCGCATGGGACACGCTCGACGTGTTCCGCTGGCTGCAACGCGAAGGCAACATCGCCGCTACGGAAATGGCCCGCACATTTAACTGCGGCATCGGCATGGCCGTGGTCGTTGACGCTGCGAAGGCCGCCGAACTCAAGGCTGTGTTTGAAGCCCAAGGCGAAACCGTGTTCCAAATCGGGCGCATCATCGCCCGCCCCGCAGGCAATGAAGGCGTCGTGTTGCTGAACGCGGACAAAGCCTGGGGTTAAGGATAAAGGTTCAGGCGATGAAACTCGCAGTTCTCGTTTCCGGTCGCGGTTCCAACCTGCAAGCGTTGATCGACGCCTGCAAGGCTGAAGGTTTCCCGGCCGAGATTGTTTTGGTGCTGTCCAACAAGGCTGGGGCCTATGGCCTGGAACGCGCACGCGAAGCTGGTATCGCCACGACGGTGCTGAACCACAAAGACTATGAAGACCGCGAGAAATTCGACGCGGCGATGAGCGAACAGATCACGGCCGCGGGTGCGGAATTGGTCTGTCTGGCGGGGTTCATGCGCTTACTCAGCGATGGCTTCGTGCGCCGTTGGCGCGACCGACTGATCAACATTCACCCTTCATTATTGCCCGCCTACAAGGGCCTGCATGTTCATGAACGAGTGATCGAAGAAGGCGCACGCTTTTCCGGCTGCACGGTGCATTTCGTCCGTCCGGCGATGGACGAAGGCCCCATCATCAGCCAAGCCGTGGTCGCGGTGCACCCCACCGACACCCCCGACGATCTGGCCGCACGCATCTTGGAACAAGAACACGCGATCTACCCCCGCGCGGTCAAATACATCGCAGAGGGCCGCGTGCGGGTCAGCGCTGAACGGGTGCTGATCGATGAGCACACCGTGCCCGAAGGCGCGTTGAGCAATCCAACCGTCTAGTCGGTCCCACCCGATAACCAACCGAACGAAATGAGACGGCAACTTTTTATATAAATTGATAAGTTCCCAGTTCCGTCCGTGGAGAAAAAAATGAACCTGATCAATAAAACCGTAACCGTTAGCGCCCTAATTGTTTCAATAGCTCCCCTCTCGGCGTTTGCGCTCGACAGTTACCCTGCATCTTTGCAAGACGACTTCAGTGGGTGGTGCACAGGCCAAGGCTATACGGCGTCTGTTTGCAACTGCGCAGTCACCAAGGCAGCGGTTGAGATACCAGCCGTAACAATGGCTTCTTTTCTTGCCGCGGACAAAGCGTCTGTTACAGCAACGGTTTCAGCTGGCGTTGGTGCTACCGCTTTGCAAATCATTACAACATGCGCTGTGGCCAATTCAGGTACCGATTCCAACACGCTGAACTCACTTGGCTCCAGCCTGTTTGGAAAATAATAGCACGCGCGGAACTGTTTCCAACTGAGTGCCCATAAAATCCACAATAAAAGGCCGCCCCTCCCCGTAATGGGGGAGAGCGGCCTTTAAATTTGCAAGCTCGAAAGCTTATCTCGTCAGCTTAACCGGCGATCTCGATGCCGGAGAAGAAGAACGAGGTTTCGTCCGCAGCCGTTTCCGGCGCATCGGAGCCGTGTACGGAGTTGTTCTGCACGTCGATGGCAAAATCCTTGCGGATCGTGCCTTCGTCAGCATTTGCCGGGTTGGTGGCGCCCATAACTTCGCGGTATTTTGCGATGGCGTTTTCACCTTCCAGAATTTGAACCACAACCGGACCGGAGAGCATGAAGTCTACCAATTCGCCAAAGAACGAACGTTCCTTGTGAACCGAGTAGAAGGCTTCAGCCTGGTCACGGGTGAGACGGATACGTTTCTGGGCAATGATGCGCAGACCCGCTTCTTCGATGTAGGAGTTGATCTTACCGGTTAAGTTACGCTCGGTGGCGTCCGGTTTGATGATCGACAGTGTGCGTTCGACAGCCATGCTCAAGAGCCTTTTGCTGTTAAAGGAAATTCGCTCCCAACCACGTTTTGGCTGGGTCGCGGGGGTTATAACCGGATCGTTGAGCGCTGACAAGAGGCCGTTTCAACAGTTCAGAACAGCTCTAGTCAGAGATGTGTTTTCACAGACACGATCCCCGTGCTACAAGCGCGCCCATGTTACACATCAACGACCTCACATTTCGCATCGGCGGACGCCTTTTGCTCGAAGACGCAACCGTAGCAATCCCTAAGGGCCACAAAGTTGGCTTGGTGGGGCGCAACGGCACCGGCAAGTCGACCCTGTTCAAGCTGGTTTCAGGCGAAATTCACCCTGACGGCGGGGCCATCAACCTGCGCCAAGGGGCAAAATTGGGCATGGTGGCGCAGGAAGCCCCCAGCGGCCCAGTCAGCCTGATCGATACGGTTCTGGCCGCCGACACCGAACGTTCGGCCCTGCTGCATGAGGCGGAAACCACCACCGACCCGCACCGCATTGGCGATATCCATACCCGCCTTGCCGACATCTCGGCCCATTCCGCCCCGGCGCGCGCGGCACGTATTCTTTCCGGACTTGGATTTGACGAAAAAGCCCAGCAAAGCCTGTGCAGTGATTTTTCCGGCGGCTGGCGCATGCGCGTGGCCTTGGCCGCAGTGCTGTTCGCCGCACCGGACCTGTTGCTACTGGATGAACCGACCAACCACCTGGATTTGGAAGCAACCTTGTGGCTGGAAAGTTATCTGGCCAGTTGGCAAGGCACCTTGATCGTGATTTCCCATGACCGCACCTTGTTGAACACCGCGGTGGACGAAATCGTGCATTTGGAAGAACAAAAGCTGATCCGTTACACCGGCAACTACGATTTTTTCGAAAAGACCCGCCGCGAACGGCTCAGCCAGCAGGCCAAAAACCGCACCAAACAGCTCGCCGAACAGCGGCACATTCAGTCCTTCGTCGACCGTTTCCGCGCCAAGGCCTCCAAGGCCCGTCAGGCGCAAAGCCGCCTCAAGCTGCTGGAAAAGATGGAACCCATCGCCACGGTCATCGAAGACAAGACCACCAATTTCACCTTCCCCAACCCCTCGCCCCTATCGCCGCCACTGGTGGCGCTGGACGAGGTCGATTTGGGCTATGAACCCGGCAAGCCTATTCTTAAAGATCTCGACCTGCGCATCGACATGGATGACCGCATCGCGCTTTTGGGCGCCAACGGCAACGGCAAATCGACCATGATGAAGATGCTGGCGGGGCGTCTGGCACCACAAAACGGCAAAATCGTCAAATCGAAAAAGCTCGAAGTGGGCTATTTCGCCCAGCATCAAGCCGAAGAGCTGCCTGAAAATGACACCGCTTACGAGTACATGCAAGGCCGCATGGAAGGTTATGTGGAACCCAAGGTCCGCGCACAACTGGGCAAATTCGGTTTCGACAAAGGCAAAGCCGACACGGTGATCAAAAGCCTGTCGGGCGGAGAAAAGGCCCGATTGCTGTTCGCCTCCATGAGCCGCACCGCGCCACACATCATGTTGCTCGATGAACCGACCAACCACCTAGACGTCGATGCCCGCGAGGCGCTGGTCGGCGCGCTCAACACCTACGAAGGTGCCGTGGTGCTGGTCAGCCACGACCCGCATCTGGTCGAACTGGTCTGCGACCGCCTGTGGCTGGTCGATGATGGCAAGTGCACTCAGTTCGATGGCGATCTCAACGACTACAAGCGCCTATTGCTCGATTCACGCCGGGGCCGCAAAGAAGGATCCGAATCGGGTCAAAAACAGGCATCCGCTCCCCGTTTGGACAAAAAAGCTGAGCGAAAAGCCCGCGCCGACGCCCGCGCCGCCGGTAACGATTTACGCAAAACTGCCCAAACTGCGGAAAAGGAAGTCAAGAAATTGGCCTTGGAAAAACAGTCCATCGAAAAAAAAATGGCTGACCCCAAACTTTACTCGGGCTCAAGTGAAGAGTTGACACGTCTGCAAATTCAACTGGGCCACATAGAGAAAAGGCTTGAAAAAGCTGAAAACTCTTGGCTTTCAGCCGAAGCAGCGCAGGAGCGCGGCACCACAACCGATTGACAATACAAATACATACATTCTGTTACGCGGTAAGAACGACTTACAATCGACAATATTTATCATTGCGCGTATTTTTGAATCAGTTAAAACACGCGTGAGATGTAAGGCGCATATGGCGCAGGCAAAATAACCCTTTCTTCACTTGTGCCAGACAAGATTGAAGGAAGAATCGTTACAAGGCCGCAATGCTTAGGTATTGATAGGCCGCTAAATACTACTTGTTTTGAGGCACTGCGTTTCGATGCGGCTTATAAAAAACGAGTGAGGGAAATCAGAAGGGGGAGCCCCCCATCTGTTATACTAATGGGGCGCCCTGCATTATGCGGGCACAGTGAAAAGGTCGAAGACGACCAATCGAGAGAATGGAGGTGGCCATGACGGAAGCATATCTAGACCTGCTCAAGGCCTTTAATTTCACGGAAATGCAGGCGTGGATCGCTGTTATCAGCTTGGTCCTTTTTACCTCCAGTTTGTTAGGAGGCATTTTGAGTGCACTAACATTTGTGAACTCAAACCAATTGCAACCCCGGCCATTGACACAGCGCATCTCGTTTCGCCTGTTCCTTCTGTCAGAGTTCATGCTTTGGGTGTTTGTGTTCTTCTATCATGTCTTCATGATCGAAGAGATCATCCTCGCGCACATCGTCTACTGGGTTTCGGCAACCATGATGATGCCGCTTTTGGCCATCATCGGCAGTCAGTTGATGCTGGTTGCGTTTAGCAGCAAAGTGAAAGACAAAGAGGCGGAACTCAAGCGCCGGGCAAGGTCCGTAAGAGAAAAACGCTCCAAAGCCGTGGAAGCCCCTGGGGGAAACCCCGCCGAGCGCGCCATGTCGCGCCGCGTCCACAAACCCGGCTAAGTCTGGAATTCAATTAAAAAAACGGCGCACTATGCGCCGTTTTTTTAATGCGTGAAATCGAGGCGGATTCAGGTGTCCTTTTTGCTCCACCCGCCCTGCTCGGTTTGCTGCCAATAGGTCAGCGCAAAGCCCTCACCTTTGTAAATTTTCCACTGCTCGCGGGCGTGCTCTACACTGCTTGCATTTGCACCATCAAACACCGTGAAACAACGCTCATAGGCGTTTAAGTCCGCACACGTCGCATCGTCGGTAAGAAAGACGAACTGCGCACCATTGGGATTTTCATCTTCAGCGGTCAACCAAATCGGCTGATCTTGAGGTTGGCCGTCCTTGACCGAGCCATGGGGCAACCAAGACGACGGATCGGCTGTCCACAAAGCCTCGCTCAACTGATCTAGGTGCTGTGCTGATCCAGCCCTCACCACCGCACGCTTGCCCGCCTGAAGGGTTTTCTCCAACAGTTTAGGCAACGCCGCTTTCGGCGACGAACGCGTCAGGTGATAGAAAGCGACTTCGGTCATTTATTTTTCGATCTTGTCTTGAACCCAGCGATCCAGCAAGCGCACGCCGAACCCGGTCCCCCCCTTCGGCGAGGTCGCTTTGCCGACCTTGGACCAGGTCACACCCGCGATGTCGAGGTGAGCCCATTTGGTTTCGCCGACAAAGCGCTTGAGGAACTGCGCCGCAGTGATAGACCCGCCCCAGCGTTCGCCAATGTTTTGCATATCCGCCACGCCGGAATTGATCATCTTGTCATATTCAGGTCCCATCGGCAGGGACCACACGCGCTCATCCACATCACGTCCGGCCTTGATCAAATCCCAGGCCAGATCGTCATCGTTGGAGAACAACCCCGCATAATGAGTGCCAAGCGCCACCATGATCGCGCCGGTGAGGGTGGCGAGATCAACCATGGTATGCGGGTTGAAGCGTTCCTTGGTGTACCAAAGCGCGTCGGCCAGAACCAAACGGCCTTCGGCGTCGGTGTTCAGTACCTCGATCGTTTGGCCGGACATGGAGGTTACGATATCACCCGGGCGCTGCGCGGTGCCGGATGGCATGTTTTCCACCAACCCAACAACGCCAACCGCATTGACCTTGGCCTTACGTCCCGCCAACGCCTTCATCAGGCCGATGACGACGCCTGCGCCACCCATATCCCATTTCATATCTTCCATACCACCAGATGGTTTGATGGAGATACCGCCAGAATCGAACGTTACACCCTTACCGATAAATGCCACCGGCTGATCGGCCTTGGCCGCTTTGGCACCCTTGCGTACAGGTTTACCGTTGTATTGCATGACGACCATTTTGGCTTCATGAGCACTGCCCTGGGCCACACCCAAAAGCGCGCCCATGCCCAGGCGTTTCATCTGCGTTTGCGACAAGACCTCGACCTTGATGCCCAGCTTAGCCAGCGTCTTGGCCTGCTCGGCCAAGGTTGCCGGGTAAAGAATATTGGCCGGTTCGCTGACCAGGTCGCGGGTGAGGAACACGCCATCGGCGACCTTGTCTTTGGGTTCGTACAGTGATTTCGCTTTGGCCGATTGGGCGCAATACAGTTTCACCTCAGACAGCTTGATCTTGTCGTGCTCTTTCTTTTTGGTTTTGTATTTATCGAATGCGTAAGAGCTCAAACGCGCACCGAGCGCGACTTCGGCCGCAATTTCATGAGCCTTCAAGTCGCAACCATCCACACCGTCGATCAGAACCTGCGTGCTGGCAACCTGCGACTTCAGTTGAGAAACGATGCGTCCGCCCCAATCTTGCATTGCCAGCGCATCGATGTCTTTGGCTTTGCCGAGACCAAAACACACCACCCGCGCCAAGCGGCCGCCCGGCGTCATCACCGTCAGAGAATGGTGCTTGGTGCCCTTAAACGTGCTGGCCTTGATCGCACGCGTCAGCGCGCCCCCGGTGGCATCATCCACGGCCTGGGCGCTAGCGGTCAGCTTGCGGCCTTCAAGAACGCCGACGACAACGGCACCAGCTTTGGGAACAGCAATATTGGCGAACGAGACCTTCATGAAAAACTCCGTCTTGGGAAAAAGGGATGGCTTACCTGGATATAGGCAGCACAAGAACAGGTTGCCAACACTCTACCAAGACAGGCGGCAAAGAAAAGGAGATTGTCGGTTAACGCGAGATCAGGACGTCGACTTCATGCGCACAGACAGGCGCTTTGCCCCCCAGCGCCCCGCTGGACCAGCGAACACGCCACCACATGCCGCACCGCATTCGGTGCAATGTCCGTCTGGGGTCAATTTCCAGTCCGACAAGACGTACCAATCGCGCCCGATCAAACGCTGACCGCAGCTGTGACAATAGGTGCTTTCGGCCTCCAGATCGTGCACGTTGCCGACGTAGGCATAGCGCACCCCGTTTTTCAGCGCGATGTCACGCGCCCTCAACAACGTTGTGTGGGGGGTATCGGCAATATCCAGCATCTTCCAATCGGGGTGAAATGCAGTGAAGTGCATTGGCACATCCGGCCCCAGTTCCTTCACCACCCACTTGGTCATTGCATCGATTTCTTCGTCCGAATCGTTTTCGCCGGGGATCATCAACGTGGTGGTTTCGAACCACACGTCTGTTTCACGTTTCAGATAAACCAGCGTATCCAGAACATCCTGCAAATGCCCTGTGCACAGACGCTGATAGAAATTTTCGGTAAAGCACTTCAGGTCCACGTTGGCGGCGTCCATATGGCTGAAAAATTCCCGACGCGGTTCCGGCGATATGTAGCCCGCTGTTACCGCCACGGTCTTTACGCCAAGGGCGTGGCAGGCCTTGGCCGTATCCACGGCGTATTCAAGAAAAACCACGGGATCGTTGTAGGTGAAGGCGACGCTTTTACAGCCCAGCTCATGCGCCTTTTGGGCGATGGCTTGTGGGGTAGCCTGATCGGCCAACACGTCAAACTCACGAGCCTTGGAAATATCCCAGTTCTGGCAAAACTTGCACGTCAAATTGCAACCAGCCGTACCAAAGGAGAGCACAGGCGTTCCCGGCAAAAAATGATTGAGCGGCTTCTTTTCGATGGGATCGACGCAAAACCCCGACGACCGCCCATAGGTGGTCAACACCAGCTTGCCATTTTGCGCACCGCGCACGAAACACAGGCCGCGTTGACCGTCATGAATTTTGCAGGCTCTCGGGCACAAATCGCATTGCACGAGGGTATTGCCCTTGTCGTCTGCGACCGCATGCCAATACCGTCCCACCACGGCGCCGGGGAAAGCGCCACCGGCTGTGTTTGCAACTCCCCTGTTCGCGGTCATGGCAACCTCCAGGTTTCCCAATTCATTCAATAAGTATACCATAGATAGATGATGAGCTTCATACGTTCCCCCGCCGTCGCGGGTACATTTTACCCTGCCGACGCTGTCACCCTTTCCAGCCAAATCCGGGCCTTTCTCGGTGAAGCCGGAGAGGACGTTGGGCGTGCGCCCAAGGCGATCATCGCCCCGCACGCGGGCTACATTTATTCCGGTCCTGTGGCGGCTCATGCTTACGCACACATCAAGCCCTTGAAAGGCATTGTTGAACGCGTGGTGCTGTTGGGTCCGTGCCACCGGGTCCCGGTTATGGGCGTGGCACTGTCCAGCGCAGACAGTTTCCGCACCCCCCTTGGCACGGTCGATGTCGACCATGGTTTGGACGGCGTTTTGCTGACACACCCCCAAGTTCAGGTCTATGACGCCACCCACGCCCAGGAACACAGCCTGGAAGTTCACATCCCATTTTTGCAGGTGCTGCTGGGCGATTTCAAACTGTTGCCCATGGTGGTCGGCCAAGCCAGCCCGATTGAGGTTGCCGAAATTCTCGAGTGCGTTTGGGGCGGGCCGGAAACGTTGATCGTGATTTCATCCGACCTTAGCCACTATCTGGATTACGATAGCGCCTGCACCATGGACCGACGCACCTGCGCGGCGATTGAGCACTTCGATTACAACGCCATCGCCGACGGGCAAGCCTGTGGGCGCATGCCGATCAAGGGCCTGCTTGAATTGGCTCGGCGCAAAGGCATGCAGGTGCGTACGCTCGATTTACGCAATTCCGGCGACACCGCTGGGCCGCGAGACCAGGTGGTGGGCTACGGGTCGTGGGGCTTTTGGGAGGTTGCGCCATGACGACCAACGCCGAACAAAGCAATTTTGCCGCCAAGACCCACGCCCTGCTGGATACCCACGGCGATGTGTTCTTGCAAATCGCCAAGGCTTCCATTGATCATGGGCTGCACCACGGCACCCCGGTCGCCCTAACGCTGAATTCCTTGCCCCCGGAAATGACCGAGGTGGGAGCCTGCTTTGTGACCCTGAACAAGAGCGGGCGGCTTAGGGGCTGCATCGGATCGCCCGAAGCCTGGCGGCCACTGGCCACGGATGTCGCCGAAAATGCTTTTCGTTCAGCCTTCGAAGACCCGCGTTTCGCATCGCTCACAATTGGCGAAACCGCCGAACTGGACATCCATATTTCAGTGCTCAGCCCCGCCGAACCGTTTGCCTTTGCCGATCAAGCCGACCTAGTCGCCAAGCTGCGTGTCGGCGACGATGGCCTTATTATCGAGGACTTAGGGCACCGTGCACTATTTCTGCCCTCGGTCTGGACCCAGTTGCCAGATCCGGCAGCCTTTTTGAACCATCTCAAGACCAAGGCCGGACTTGGCGCCGCGCACTGGAGCCACACCTTCAAGGCGTGGCGTTTCATCGCGGCGGAGACGGGGGCCGATTGGGGACACATCCCCCCCTGAAATGATTGAATTGCAGCGCTCTGGCTCGTACTCTCCCCTCATCGATAATGAAAACGATTCTCGCGCCAAGAGGCCCTTCCATGACACTCAACATCCCCCTGTCCCTGCTCGATAGTCTGCATGCAATCGCCGTTCGGGCCGGCAAAGAAATCATGGACGTTTACAACAGCGATTTCGAGGTTGAGGTCAAAGACGATGCCTCTCCCGTCACGGCAGCAGATCGCCGGGCTGAAGAACTCATCACCGCAGCCATCAAGACTGAGATCACCAATGACTTCCCCATCATCGGCGAAGAGGCTTTTTCCGACGGCAAAGCCCCCACTCTCGACGGGGGGCCATTCTGGCTGCTTGATCCCTTGGACGGCACCAAGGAATTCGTCAAACGTACGGGCGAATTCACCGTCAACATCGCGCTCATCAATTTGGGACTACCGGTCGTCGGCGTGGTCCACACCCCAACGACCGGCCATGTCTATATCGGCAGCCCTCACGGCGCGTTCGCGGACTTGGGCAGCGGCCCCAAAGCCATTCAGTGTCGCCCTTGGCCTGCAGGCGGGCTTACGGCACTGGTCAGCAAAAGCCACAAGACTCCAGAAACGGACGCGTTCTTGAAAAATTACGACATCCGCGAAGAAACCAGCGCGGGCAGCTCGTTGAAATTTTGCGTTATCGCACGCGGCATCGCCGACCTTTACCCCCGCCTTGGCCGCACCATGGAATGGGACACCGCCGCCGGGCACGCCGTGTTGCGCGCTGCGGGTGGCGCGGTCACCGATCTGAACGGCAAGGAGCTGCGCTACGGCAAGCCCGGATTTGAAAACCCGCACTTTGTCGCCCTTGGTAAACACGAGGGGTAAACGCAGGGGCAAGCAATCACCCTAAACGTCAGCATTCCTGACCGGAAAAGCTCCCAAAACCTACCCGTTTCAGGACCCAAGGCATGTCAAGTGGCCTATGTTCCTTTGGCACCCTGTTGACGGTCCTAAGGTGACCGGCGCACAATCTTAGGTGCCGGCTCAGGGAAGTTCCTTTACGTTCTTGCCAATGCCGCGATAAAGCCGCAGCACCTCAGTGCTGTGACTGCTGGATAGGCCATCACCCAGGCCCCAGGAGGGCCGGACACGAGGTCGGGACGACGGCGCACAGGCTTACACTCGGCCATTGCTGGAACCAGTGGCGCAAGCCATTGCCAAGCTCTCAGACGACTGTCCCAAAACGGACGACCTGATCCAAACGCAGGACTAAGTGAAAAACCTGGAAACCGTCGGACCTTGCGCCCGGCGGTTTTCCTGTTGGTTTTTCCCTTCCACAATCTCGCTCCTTTCGACATCCAAAACTTGAAGCATCTGGACGCAGACCCCACTTTGCGCGTAGAACCTCCCCATAAACGAAGGCTCCAAAGGCAAAAATGAAATGAGCGACTTGACCGAACTGCCCGATTTCAAAGTTATTGAGGCAACCGAAGACGCCGCAATCGCACTCGCCGCTACCCAAGAAGGTGGCGAAATTCTGCGCGCGGGCGGTCTGGTCGCGTTTCCGACGGAAACCGTTTACGGGTTGGGTGCAGACGCCACCAACGACAAGGCTGTGACGTCCATTTTCGCCATCAAGGGCCGTCCGACCTTTAACCCCCTGATTGTGCATGTGAAGGATGAAATCCAAGCTGCCCAGTTGGCAGAATTCAACGACACAGCGCAAAAACTCGCTCACGTATTTTGGCCCGGCGCTCTGACGTTGGTGTTAAAGCGCAAACAAGACGGGCCCCTGTCGCTGGTCGCCACCGCAGGGCTCGACACCGTCGCCGTGCGGGTGCCTGCGAATCCCATCGCCCTGGCCCTGCTCCACGAAGCAGATGTGCCCATCGCCGCACCCAGCGCCAACAAATCGGGCTACATCAGCCCCACCCAGGCACTGCATATCCTGATGCAGTTCAAGGACCGCGAGGGCCTCAACCTGATCATCGACGGTGGGCCATGCGCCGTCGGCGTGGAAAGCACCATTATCGACGTAACCGGCGATGTCCCCGTTCTGTTGCGTCCAGGTGGCGTTGCGCTCGAAGACATTGAAGCCGTGGTCGGCCCCATCAAGAAGGCTGATACGTCCAGCTCCGATGACGTGACCGCGCCGGGCCAGCTCAAAAGCCATTACGCGCCTTCGATCCCGCTGCGCATCAATGTCGACCCCAAGGACCGCTTGAAAGGCGAAAGCCTCATCACCTTTGGCTCCGACATGCCCCGGCGCGCTGCGCTCAACCTATCGAAAACGGGCAACCTGAAAGAAGCCGCGGCGAACCTGTTCACCTTTTTGCGCGCCCTGGACATGCCCGGAATTCGCGGCATCGCCGTCGTGCCGATCCCCGATGAAGGCCTCGGTCGCGCCATCAACGACCGTCTGAAGCGCGCCGCAGCTCCCAAAGATGGCGAAAACACAGACGGCCCACCCAAGGTCCATGACCCCATCGGCAACATCCAAATCTAGCATTACACCGGGAGCACCATCGCTAACCACGCAGCACTCATGGCAGAGTGGTAACGCAATCGCTGTCTTAATAATTAAATTGAAACGCGCATCCTTTTGCCCAATTATCATATGAATATTCTGAGTTCATTGAGCAAAGGACACCCCCATGACGGAATTCCTTCCTTCTGCGGAAGAGGTTGATCGCCAAGTCGAAGCTGAGTTTCGCCAAGACATTGAAGATACGCTCGGCGAAATCGACATTCTATTGGGCAACATACGTTCAAATAAAGAACCGCAAGATAGTGGCTTAAGCTTGCTGCACAAGCATGCCCACAACCTTCTGGCGCAGGGCCGAGGCGTCAATGTTCCGGCGGTCGATCTTTTGGCACACCGCTTGGGCGAGTATCTGAACGAAACCAAGACGCTCTCACCTGTGAGTCTGAACGACATTCAGACCTTCATCGACAAATTTCATGTCGTACTCGATGGCGATGTAGGGGCAGCAAACGACACCCCTTCGTTGGTGCGCGCACTCCCGGCGAAACCCATCGCCGATATCGATTTTGGCGACATCACCCAAAAGGATATCGAGGTCCTGCTGATCGTCCCCGACCGTTCCATGGCCCGGATCGTCGAAAAGGAATTGGCAGCCTGTGGCTACCGCATATCCAACGCCCGCACGTCCTTCGAAGGCTTTAAGATGGTTCTGCAGACGCGTCCCGACATGGTCATTGCCTCCATGGAGCTCACCGAAATGACGGGGGTCGATCTGTCATGCGCCTTTGCTGCCATGCCCCAAACCCACGCCATGCCGTTCGCCTTGTTAACCAGTTACGACTGGGGCAGTGCGGCGCTCGACCGTTTACCGCCCCGCGCAGCATTGTTGCGTAAGGGGAAAAATTTCGGCGGCGACTTGGCCGAAGCCCTGGCGCGGTTCCGCATTACATAAGCATGTTGCTCCAAAAATAACAGCCGCGCCCACATCAGCACAGGCAGCATTTTCACACAGCACTCAGCGCGCAAAATCTCAATCGCCGTCTTCCGTCCTCGCGCACCCTCGTGGTATGGTCGCGCCGAATTCTTGAATTTGGGGGTATGGTTTGAACGACGCCTGTGCATTTGTTGAAAACTGGCAGCCACCCGTGTCCTTTGAGGAGCGAGTGCGTGGGCTTTTGATCCCGCCGTCGCTGTATTACGCTTTGCGTGCCCGGCGCGAATTGCGTCAGGGCGAGGCTGAATTGCGCATTTTGCCATTTCTGATCGACCCCACGCGGATCTCTGTAGATGCTGGCGCGAACAAGGGGGTATACACCTATTGGATGGAACGCCTGTCGGCAGGCGTGCACGCCTATGAACCCAACCCGAAAATGTTCGACGTGCTCAAGCGTGGTGTTGGGGCCAAGGCCACTGTGCATCATGCAGCGCTGTCCGACCAAGCCGGCGCGTTTCAGCTGCGCATCCCCAAGACCGCGCGCGGCACCTATTCCAACCAGGGCGGTAGCCTCAACCACGACAAGGTCGGCGACAACTATGGCGAAGTGACGGTTGAGACCCGCCGCTTGGATGATGAGCCGGCCCGTGACATCGGCTTTCTCAAGATCGACGTTGAAGGCCACGAAATGGCGGTTTTGGACGGTGCTCTCGAAACCATAAAACGCGATCGCCCCACCCTGTTGATCGAAATGGAACAACAACACACCAAACGCCCCATCGAAGACGACCTCAAGCGCGTCACCGACCTGGGCTACCGGATGATGTTTTTGCACCGCGGCGTGCTAAATGCCGGCGAACGCTTCGATCCCCAAGCCCACCACACCAACGCCGCCACCCCCCTGGACTACGTGTTCAATTTTATCTTTGTGCCTCAGGAAAAGGCGCCCGCGCTATGAGCCAGATGGACTTGCTCAACGACTTGAAATCCGCGCTAGGTGAACACGCGGTATTTACCGAACCGTCTGATCTGGCTCCGCACCTGATCGAAGAACGGGGCCTCTATCACGGCACTTCGCCAGCCTTGGTCAAACCCGCCACCACCCAAGACGTCGCTGCAATCGTCACCATTTGCGCCGCGCATCGCACCCCCATTGTGGCCCACGGCGGCAACACAGGCCTGGTCGGCGGCGGCGTGCCCGACGCAGCCGTAGTGGTGGATTTTTCGCGCATGAACAAGATCATCAGTGTGGACGCAGCGAACCTGACCATGGAGGTCGAGGCCGGTGCGATCCTCGCCGATGTGCAAGCCGCTGCCGAAAACGCCGGGGCCTATTTCCCGTTGAACCTGGGCGCGGAAGGCAGTTGCCGCATCGGCGGTAATCTTTCGACCAACGCAGGCGGGGTGCATGTGGTGCGCTATGGCAATGCCCGCCAGCTGGCCTTGGGGCTAGAGGTCGTGCTTGCCGACGGCCGCATCTGGGACGGCCTGCGCGCGTTGCGCAAAAACAATACCGGATACGACCTGAAAGAGCTGTTCTTGGGGGCCGAGGGCACGCTGGGCCTGATCACGCGCGCGGTATTGCGCCTGTACCCCAACCCCGCCAGCAAGGCCGTGGCACTTGCCGGTTGCGCGTCGTTTGAGCACGCATTGACCCTGTACCAAATCGCACGCGAGCGTGCGGGCGACGTGCTGATGGCATGCGAAGTCATGAGCGACTTTTCCGTCGCCTTAGCCGAGAAACACATCGAAGCGGCCGTTTGCCCCCTAGAAGGCCGCCATGGCTGCTACGTTCTGCTGGAATTGGGTAGCACTGACAAGGATGCCGACCTGGGCGCATTGATGGAAACCGCCCTGGGCGATGCATTTGAGACCATGGTGATCGAGGATGCGGTGATCGCGCAAAGCGGGCCTCAGGCCGACGCCTTGTGGAAAATCCGCGAAGCCATCCCCGAGGCACAAAAAAAAGAAGGCGGATCCATCAAGCACGACGTCGCAGTGCCTGTGTCGAAAACGCCCGAACTGATCGCGCGCGCCTCTGAATTGGTCGAAACGTTGATCCCCGGCGTGCGCGTGGTGGCGTTTGGCCATCTGGGCGATGGCAACATCCATTTCAACCTCAGCCAGCCCGAAGACGCAAACAAGGATGAGTTTCTCAGCCTTTGGCACACCGTGAACGAAAAAGTCCACGATTTGGTCGTAAGTATGGGCGGCAGCTTTTCCGCTGAACACGGCATTGGCCAGCTGAAAACCGCAGAAATGGCCCGCCTGAAGTCAGAAGTCGAGCTGGATTTGATGCGCACCTTGAAAAACGCGCTAGATCCGCAAAACCTGCTCAACCCGGGTAAAATTATCCCGCCTCGCAACTGAGCCGCTTGCACCTGTTTTTCTTGGCGTTTTAGGCGCTTTCCCTTGATTTTACCGTGTTTTTCGCGCACTTTGCGCGCTGAACTTGGTTGCGCAATGATATTTAGGTCCGAATGCAGCGACTGGGCTTTGTGAAGAGGAATTTAGAGCGGTCATGATGGTGCTCTCGCGCTATATGTTCTGGCAGTTATTCGTCGGCATGGCACTGGTCGCGTCCGCGCTGACCTGCGTGGTGTGGCTGACACAGTCGTTGCGGTTCGTCGATCTGATCGTCAACAGCGGTCTTTCTGCAGGCACCTTCGTCTACCTGACCGGCCTGATGATGCCCAACTTCCTCACCATTATCCTGCCCATCAGCCTGTTCGCCATCATCACGTTCACCTATCACCGCATGATCATGGACCGCGAACTGGTGGTGATGCGTGCCGCCGGACTTGGGCAAATGGCACTGGCTAAGCCAGCACTGATCCTGAGCCTGATCACGGTCGCGGTCGGCTATCTCTTATCCACCTATGTTGTGCCAACGTCTTATGCACAGTTTCGCACCCTAAAATGGGATGCACGGTATAATTTCTCCCACGTTTTGCTGCGCGAAGGCACCTTCAACGACGTCTCGCGCGGGATCACCGTATATGTGCGCGAACGCACCGATGACGGCCAGCTTTTGGGCATCATGGCGCACATCGAAAAGGGCGACCTCAAAACTGAAACCTGGCTGGCTGAGCGTGGCGCGTTGGTGGAAAACGAGAACCGCGCACGGGTGGTTATGTTCAATGGCTCACGTCAGGAGTTCACCAAAGCAACCAAGCAATTGACCATTTTGTACTTTGACCAGTCGGTTCTGGACCTTGACCCGCCCACGGACCAGGGGCAAGTGCGCCACCGCGAGCCGCGAGAGCGCACCATGGCGGAACTGTACGATCTCGACACCACCGGCCTGGACGAAAACGGCATCGGCAAATTCAAGGCAGAAACCCACCGCCGCCTCGCCTTTCCATGGAGTGCGCTGGGGTTCACCATGATTGCCCTAAGCGTTTTGATCTCAGGCGCCTTCACCCGCCGCGGCGAAGGCTCTCGTGTCCTCGTTGCGGTCTTGCTTGCAACCGCTTACCAAGGCACGATGCTCGCTGTCTTAAACGCCGCAGCAAAAAATAGCGCACTGTTCCCCGCCGTTTACATCACCACCGCTATCCCCATCATTTTGGGACTGGCCGTGTTGCTGATGCCCACCCTGTTTGTGGGGCGCAAGCCCCGATCTGCGCCGCACGCCGACGCTGATACGACGGCTTAGGGACGGATAACGACATGAAATTATCCAGCACCTTATCGCTTTATATCGGTCGCAACTTCCTGATGAGTTTTCTGGGTTTTTTCTTCGGGCTGCTTGCGCTGATTTTTTTGCTCGACAGTATCGAGCTGTTACGCCGTGCGTCCTCCAAACCCGATGTAACGCTTTTCGTCGTCGTGCAAATGGCATTTTTGAAACTGCCGCACATGGGCCAGTTGCTGTTCCCGTTTGCGGCTCTATTCGGCGGCATGACGGCATTTTGGCGACTTTCGCGCAGCCAAGAGTTAGCCGTGACCCGCGCCGCGGGCATTTCCGTGTGGCAATTCCTGCTGCCCGCATTGATCCTCGCGGCTTTGCTAGGGGTATTCAAGGTTACGGCCCTCAACCCCCTGTCATCAGCGATGCTTGCCCGTTTTCAGGCCATGGAAGCCATTCACCTTAAGGGCCAAAAAAGCGTTCTGGCCCTTTCCGGCAATGGCCTGTGGTTACGCCAGGGCACGGCGGAGGGGCACGCCGTGGTGCACGCGGTCAGCCTGCTACAAACCGAAGACCGTGTTGAACTGCAAAACACCATCACCTACCTGTTCCAAGGCCAAGATACCTTTATCGGTCGCGTGGATGCGGAACGCGCCATCTTAGGCGACGGGTTTTGGCACATGGAAAACGCATGGGTCAATTCCCCGGAAGCGCCACCAGAACACCTTGATGAATACTGGTTGGAAACGGATTTGACCATGACCCGAATCCAGGACAATTTCGCAGCACCCGAAACCATGTCGTTTTGGAAGCTACCGGAATTCATCAAAACGCTTGAGGACGCTGGTTTTTCCGCCATTCGGCATCGCTTGCAATGGCATGCCCTACTGGCCTCTCCCCTGTTGATGTGCGCCATGGTGCTGATCGCCGCAACCTTTACGCTACGCCATGCCCGCCGCGGCGCGACTACGTTCATCATCGCCTCGGGCGTTTTTACGGGGTTTATTTTGTACTTTTTTTCAGACGTGGTTTATGCGCTGGGACTGTCCGACAGCATCCCCGTGACATTGGCCGCATGGGCACCTTCGGGGGTGGCGGCCATGTTGGGGCTTGCCATGTTGCTTCATCTTGAGGATGGTTAAGCTGACATGAATTTAAAACAAACACTGTTGGCTTCTTTGCTTGCCGCCGCCGCCATCTTTGGTTGCGGCGCAATCGCTATGCCGGTTTTGGCCGCAGAGGCTCAACCCGGCGACGAACCTGCCACATTCTCAGCCGATGCAATGACCCACGACAAGGAGCTCAGCGTCATCACCGCGCAGGGCCACGTCGAAATCAATCATGGGGATCGCACGCTTTTGGCCGATTCCATCACTTACAATCAAAATACCGACACCATTCGTGCCAGCGGCAATGTTGCGCTGCATCAACCGAGCGGCGACATCTTATTCGCCAGCTCCATGGAAATTACCGGTGATTTGAAAAACGGCGCGATTGCCGACTTCCGCGCCCTCATGGCGGACCGTTCACGCTTCGCCGCCAAGCAGGCGACTTTGGTCAACGATGAAACTCTGACCATGGACCGGGCCCTCTATTCGCCTTGCGAGCACTGCAAAACGGACCCTACGCGCCCGCTATTGTGGCAACTCAAGGCGGTCAAAATCGTTCATGACCGCACAGAAAAAATCATCACCTACCGCGATGCTTGGCTTGAAGTTCTCGGCGTTCCCGTAGGTTACACGCCCTACCTCAGTTATCCGGACCCGACGGTGAAGCGCAAAAGCGGTCTTCTGACGCCCAGTTGGGGCGGCTCCAGCCATCTGGGGGCTGTAATGCGCGCGCCCTACTTTTATGTCCTGGACAAACATTCCGACGTCACCATCACGCCGATCATCACATCCCAAGAACGCGGCGCTGTGGCCGGAGAGTACCGTGAAAAATTCACCAAGGGTGAAATCAATGCGTCGGCCAGCGCCGCATATGATTCCAAATCCAGGGGTTACGGTCACATCAAGTCCAGCGCACGATTTGATATCAACCCCACTTGGCGCTGGGGCGCGGACCTGAATCGCTCCTCTTCCGACACGTACATGCGCCGCTACGGCTTTGGCGGCGAGAACACCCTCACCAGCCAAGCCTTTGTCGAAGGTTTCCGTGGGAACAATTATACATCCATATCCGCCATGTCTTTTCAGGGGCTCCGCGCAGGCGATGATTCCCGCACCACCCCGCTGGCCTTGCCCGTGGTTAAGTTCAACCATCAGGGCGACCCAGATAAATATGGTGCATATAACGCCCTCGATCTGAATCTCACCATGTTGTCTCGTGAAACGGGGGCGGATTCAACGCGTATCAGCGTCAGGCCGAGCTGGAACGTCTCTCATATCGCACCCAAGGGTGACATCTACAAACTGCGCGCGACCATGGGCGTCGATTTTTTCAACACTCAAGATTTGACTGTCCCGACGAACCGTGGCGGCGTTTATAACGGCTCGGCCCTCAGGTTGTATCCCGAAGTCGAATTCGACTGGAGCTGGCCTTTGGCGCGCCGCAGCGCCAGCGTCACCGAAGTCATTGAACCCATCGGCCAGATCATCGTCAGCCCCTATGGCGGTAACTCCTACAAAATGGCCAACGAGGACAGCCAGGATTTTGACTTCAACGACGCCAACCTTTTCAGCGCCAACCGCTTCACCGGTTATGATCGTGTAGAAAGCGGCCCCCGTGCGAACTACGGCTTAAAATGGAGCGTGATCGGTGATGGCGGTGGCAGCACCTCCATTTTGGTCGGCCAGAGCTATCGTTTGAAAAATGACAGCACCTTCCAGGTCGGTTCCGGCCTTGAAGACAACGTGTCGGATTATGTTGCTCGTCTGGAGGTTGCGCCAAGCGACACCCTGAAACTTCTCTACCGCACCCGGATCGACAAGGACACCAAAGACTTTCGGCGCAACGAAGTTGGCCTGAGCGGTGCCTACTCCGTTATTGATTACAGCGCCGATTATGTTTTCTTCGACCGCCAGGAAGGCAGCGAATTCGGTGGGCGCAAGGAAATCAGTTATGCCCTTGGCAGTAAGCTCAGCGAATTTTGGCGCACCAAATTTACGGGCGTGCGCGACATGACGGAAAATGGCGGGCAACGGTCGATGAACCTCAGCTTTGTCTACGAGGACGAATGCCTGACCTTTGACACCTCACTGAGCCGGACGTTCTACCTCGACCGTGAGGTGCGCCCCACGGATGCCGTAATGTTCCGCATAGTATTCAAAACACTGGGGGAAGTCAGGTCGGACATCGTCACGAACAACTGACGCGTTGAAATTTGCCGTCAGCATGACGCTGGCTGTATGATGAGAACACAACTGAGAAGAACGCCACAAACCATGCAATTCACTTCTACCCACGCACATCAATCTGGCCGTATCCATCCCCGCACATTCTCGCTCAAACGTGCAGTAGGGGCTTGGCTTGTCGCAACGCTGATGATTTCCGGGCACCTGTTTCACGCCCCAACAGTGTGGGCGCAAACCGGGTTGGGCATTGCCGCCGTGGTCAACGATGATGTCATTTCCATGTTGGACCTGGATTCCCGCATCACCATGGTGGTCGAGTCGGCCCAACTTGAAAACACCCCTGAATCCCGAATGAAAATTGCGCATCAGGTTCTGCGCGGCCTCATCGATGAAAAACTCAAAATCCAGGAAACAAGACGTTCCAACATCACTGTTTCTCAAACAGACATCGACTACGCCCTTCAGGACATTGCCAAGAAAAATAAAATGAGCATTGAGCAGCTGAGCGAGCATCTGCGAAGCCTCGGCGTGCCCATATCCACGCTTACCGCCCGCGTTGAAGCTGAGCTTTCCTGGAACCTTTATGTCCAGCGTCGGCTCGCCAAAAAAATTCAAATCGGCGCCGAAGAAATCAACGATACGATCGAGCTTATTAAGTCTAATGCAGGCAAGCCCGAGTACCTGTTGGGGGAAATATTTCTTCCCATTGAATCGTCTGCACAAGACAGCGAAGTCCGCCAGACGGCGGAGCGTTTGCTGATTCAATTGCAGCAAGGCGCACCGTTTTCCGCACTGGCGCGAAACTTCTCGCGCGCCCCTTCCGCGGCCCTCGACGGCGACATGGGCTGGGTTCAGCCTTCCAATCTCGACCCGACCTTGCTCAAAGTTATCTCTGGCATGCAGCCGAACACGGCTAGCGCCCCTGTGCGCACGCTTGGGGGGTACTACATCATGCTGCTGCGCAACGTCCGCACCAGCCCCGGTCTGGGTGGTGGCGATGCCAGTTTGAAATTGTCCCAATACCACATCCCCGCGCCAAAAGGGAACGATCCGGGCACGCTCAACGCTCTAAGCACCCAGCTTGTCGCAGCAACGCGCACCATGACCAGCTGCGCCCAATTGGAAGCTGCTGGTGCCAAGAGCGGGTCTCTGATGTCCGGTTCGTTGGGCGAGATGAAACTCTCAACCCTGCCCGACGCGATGAAAAAGGTTCTCAGCAACCTCAAGGTTGGCCAGCCCAGCGCACCTATTGCCACCGGCGGCGGCTTGGCCGTATTGATGATTTGCGAGCGCACGGACGAAACTGTGGATATGGAAAAAATACGCAGCACAATTCGCGGTAAGCTGATCCAAAGTCGTCTCGGCGTTGCAGAGCAGCGCAAACTACGTGATTTGCGCCGCGATGCGTTTGTGGATGTCCGACTGTGAGCCCGACCCCACACCATGTGGGGCAAGATAGCCTCCCCCTTGCCTTAACCATGGGGGACCCGGCTGGCGTGGGGGGGGAAATCACCCTCAAGGCGTGGCTGAAGTGCCAACAAAGCGGCCCTGAATTTTTCACCATTGCTGACCCAGGCCAACTGATCAGCCTCGCCGCGCATCTGGAATTGGATGTCCCAATACGCCTGATCACCGATCCGGTCGAAGCGACGGATTGCTTTTACGATGCCTTGCCGGTCTTGAGCGAACCTCTAAGCGGTTCTATCACCCCCGGTCAGCCCACCCCTGAACATGCTCAGGCTGTCCTGAATTCCATCACCCGCGCGGTGGCATTGACCACCGCAGGTGAGGCCGCCGCGGTGGTGACCAACCCCATCGCCAAGGATGTGCTTTACCAAGCCGGTTTTAAATTTCCCGGTCACACCGAATTCCTTGCCCATCTTGCGGGCGATGACATCAAGCCGGTGATGATGCTGGCCTGCGATCGGTTGCGCGTGGTTCTGGCTACCGTGCATGTGTCGGTGCGCGAGGCCGTCGAGCAGCTCAACGCCGACACCATTGTCGAGGTTGCACGCACCGCCCATGCGGCGCTAAAGCGCGACTTCGCCATCGCTGACCCGATCATCGCCGTCGCCGGGCTGAACCCCCACGCAGGTGAAGGCGGTGCCATGGGCCGTGAAGAGATCGACATCATCGCCCCCGCCATCGCACGTCTGAAGGCCAAGGGCATCAATGCCGTCGGCCCGATGCCGCCCGACACCATGTTCACCACCAAAGCCTTGCCCACCTATGATGTGGCCCTGTGCATGTACCACGACCAAGGCCTGATTCCGGTCAAGACGCTGGATTTCAATGGCGTCAATGTGACCTTGGGCTTGCCGTTCGTGCGCACATCCCCCGATCACGGCACCGCGTTCAACATTGCGGGCACGGGCAAAGCGTCTGAAGAAAGCCTCATGGCGGCATTGCGCGTGGCAATTCAAATGGCCGACGCACGCACAGACTCCGAGACCTAAGCCATGGCTGGTGAGCACATCGACAAGCTGCCGCCCTTGCGCGACATCATCGCTGAATACGACCTGAGTGCGAAAAAGCAACTGGGACAAAACTTCCTGCTCGACCTCAACCTGACGTCGCGGATCGCACGCACGGCGGGGGATGTCTCAAACACCACGGTGATTGAAATTGGGCCGGGACCGGGCGGCCTGACCCGCGCGATATTGGCGGCGGGGGTCAAGAAGCTCATCGCCGTTGAACGCGATGATCGCTGCATCAATGCACTCACCGCCTATCTGGCACCGGCCTATCCCGATCATTTTGAGATCATCGCCGGTGACGCGTTGGAACAGGATTACCTGTCACTTGCCCCCGCGCCCCGGCGCATCATGTCGAACCTGCCCTACAACATCGCAACACCGTTGTTGATCGGGTGGTTGAAGATCGCCCGCGCAGACCCAGGCGCATTCACCGGCTTCACCTTGATGTTCCAAAAAGAGGTCGCCGACCGCATCACCGCCAAGCCGCGCACCAAGGCTTACGGGCGCTTATCCATCATGTGCCAATGGCTGTGCGAGGTGCGCCCCGAATTCAATATTGATGCCCGCGCCTTTACCCCGCCGCCGAAAATCCAATCCACGGTGGTGACGCTGACCACCCGCAAGGAACCCCTCGCCCCGGCCACATGGGATGCGATGGAAAAGGTCACCGCCAGCGCGTTCGGACAACGCCGCAAGATGCTGCGGCAAAGTCTCAAAGCTCTCAACCTCAATCCCCAAGACGTCGGCATAAAAGAAACCGCTCGTGCCGAAGAACTCAACGTCGAAGACTTCGCCGCCCTTGCCCGCCTGTTGGAAGGGCAATGAGCAGCCCCCTGTTCGTTCAGGGCTTGGGCCTCGGCGCGGGACTGATCATCGCCATCGGTTCGCAAAATGCTTTCGTGCTGCGTCAGGGCTTGAAGCACCAGCACCACTTCGCCATCGCCACCTTGTGCTTTGCCATCGACACGGTGCTGATCTTGTTGGGGGGCACTGGGGTCGGCGCATTGGTCGCCAGCACACCCGCGCTCGCCACCGGAGCGGCAGTGTTCGGCGCGCTGTTTCTGTTTGCCTACGGAGTGTTGGCATTCCGCCGCGCCTGGGTGGGTGAAGCGCTCAAAACGGAAAACGGCAACGCTACACCTGCCGGTATGAGCCTCAAGGCCGCGCTGCTGACCACGCTGGGCTTCAGCCTGCTCAACCCGCATGTGTATCTCGACACAGTGGTTCTGCTCGGCGGTATTTCCGGTCAACACCCATGGCCGGACCGGGCATGGTTTTTGGGCGGGGCTGCGACGGCTTCGTTCCTTTGGTTCTACATGCTAGCTTTCGCCGCCACCAAACTTGCGCCACTGTTTCGCGCCCCCTTGACGTGGAAGGTTCTCGACGCCTCCATCGGCATGGTCATGTGGGCGATTGCCATCAGCTTGATAAAACCATTGGTCTTTTAATCAAAATAACAACCAACTCTCATTTACCGACACAATCAGGAGCCATCATGTCCGCGCCCATCTTTCATAATTTTTCGACCGCCCCCACCCACGTCGCCCCGTTCAGCCACGCGGTCGAAAGCGACGGCTGGATTCAAATCACCGGACAAATGCCGACCGACCCGGATAACGATTCCAAGCCCCTGGACGAAGGCATCGACGCGCAAACCCGCCGCGTCATGGACAACCTGATCATCGTCTTAAAAGGTTTGGAGCTAGGGCTCGAGCATGTGTTGTCGTGCCGCGTGTACATCACCGAATTCAAACGCGATTATGAGGCCATGAACGACGCCTATAAATCCTACTTCCCCGCCGACCGTCTGCCCGCCCGAACCTGCATTGGCGTCACTGGTCTGGCCCGCGACGCGCTGGTGGAAATCGACATGGTCGCCAAGCGGCCAGGGTAAAACGGCGGGCCGTTCAGAAATAAATATTCAGACTCCCGGCCATAACTAAGCTTCAAAGGTTTGAACCATGGAAATTGCATTTCCGGGGAACATCTGGCTGTTCCACCTTATCAATGCCTCGACCGCACCGAATCCTGCGAGCGTTCTGATCGCCACGGCTCTGGCTCAGTATACGCCTTGGCTAACGATTGTCGTTCTGGTGATATATTGGTTTCTCGGACCGTCGGAAAAACGCAGGACACTGATGATCGCCGGCGTTGCTCTTGCAATTGGCCTCGCGACCAATTTTGCGATCACTTTCGCGACATATACACCACGTCCATTTGAGCTTGGCATCGGCTCAACGCTCCTTTCCCATGGTCGAGAAACCTCGTTTCCGAGCGACCACGCCACGTTCCTATGGTCATTGGGTATAAGCCTGCTTATGAGCCGCACACTTCCGCGCTTGGGTGCTTTTATTTTCACCCTAGGACTGGCTACGGCATGGGCGCGCATATACTTAGGAGTGCACTTTCCACTCGACATGGCCGCATCACTCGCGATCTCCCTCCTCGCGGCTGCGGTTGCCCTCGTGGTATCGAAAAAATTGGACCGCATTTTGTTTCACCCGGTTGAACGCATAAATGCAATTTTGTTGCAATATTTACACATTCGAACGCGCTAGGGTGTGCATCCCACACCGGCGACACGCCCCCGATGTTCGCTCTGCAAAAATGCTCGGGATGAACGAGCTTATTGGACATATTTTGAGGTTAGGCCCGAACTGATTTCTTTCTCGCCCGCCGTTCCTGACGCTTAGGTTTGACGGCGTCCAATATATCCGCGACATCCGCGACTTTAACCTTATTGAAGACGGCGCCACCGTGGATTTTTGCATTGGGACCTTCACTGCAGTATCCCAGACATGTGCTGTTGATGATTTCAATGTCCTCTTCATGCGCTGCCGCTTGAAGGGTCAAGGCATCAAAAACAAGTGTCGCACTTGGATGGATGCAGCCAGCACCGCCAGCCCGTTGATTGCGACACATGTAGATTTTGTGTTGTTTGCCGCTCATGGTGTTCTCAAAGAAAAGAGGACGGAATGGTCATCACGACCCACACAGTTCCCGTACAAAATCATACAGCCCTTCGCGGCGGTCTTTTTTGAGGCGTTCGGCGGTGAGGATGGCTTGCACTTCGGCGACGCTGTCTTGTACGTCGACGTTGACGACAATGTAGTCGTATTCCTCGTAATGCTTCATTTCATCGGCGGCCTTGGCCATGCGCTTTTTGATCACATCTTCGGGGTCTTGGGCGCGGGTGCGCAGGCGGCGTTCCAGCTCGTCCTTGGACGGCGGCAGGATGAAGATGCGCACCAGATCGTGGCGGGCACGACCGTGGAGTTGCTGGGTGCCTTGCCAGTCGACGTCAAACAGCACGTCCTTGCCGCTGGACAATGCCTGTTCCACAGGGCCGCGCGGGGTGCCGTAAGAATTGTCGAACACGGTGGCGTGTTCCAAAAAATCGTCCTTGGCCACCATGTCGTGAAAGGTGTCCTTGGTGATGAAGAAGTAATCTTGGCCGTCCACTTCACCAGGGCGTGGCGGGCGCGTGGTGGCGGACACCGACATGGTGAGGTCCGCCTCGCGGCTGAGCAATTCGCGCGAGATGGTGCTTTTGCCTGCGCCGGAGGGGGATGACAGAACCAGCATCAGGCCCCGGCGTTTGATGTTTTGCGGATCATTCAATGTTTTGTACCTGTTCACGAAATTGCTCAATGACGGCTTTGAGTTCCAAGCCGATCCGGGTGAGGTCCGTGTCGAAAGATTTGGAACACAGCGTGTTGGCCTCGCGGTTGAATTCCTGACACAGAAAATCCAAACGACGGCCCACCGGGTCGTCTTGGGCCAACAGCTCGCGGGCGGCCTCGATATGCGCGCTCAGGCGGTCCAGTTCTTCGCGCACGTCGGCCTTGGTCATGACGATGGCGGCTTCCTGGGCCAAGCGATCCTGGTCGATCCCGCCGACGTCCTCGACCAGAATGGAAATTTGGTCGACCAGACGTTTGCGGATAGCGTCCGGTTGCAGGGCCGCCAGTTCCCCGGCGCTCTCGCTGAGGCTTTCGATCACGGCCAGTTGGTCGTGCAGCACGCCGCCCATGCGTTCGCCCTCGCCGTCGCGGCCTTCCGTCAACTGATCCAGCAGCTGATCCAGACCTTCCATCAACACCGTTTCCAGCGCGCGGGCGCGTTCGTCTGAGCTATCGTCTTCGGATTGTTCCAACACCCCGCGCAGCGCCAAAAGACCATCGACGGACGGTGGACGCGCATCGGGAACTGCGACCTGAATTTTCTGTGCGGCCTGAAGAATTTGCGCCAGCACGTCTTCGTTCACCGCCACCACCGATTGGGGCACGGTCCAATTGACGTCGAGGTTCAAAGACACATTGCCGCGTTTGAAACGCTTGGCGACCCGATCGCGTGCGGCGGTGTCCAGAAAATCGAACCCGCGCGGATAACGCATCCGCACGTCTAAACCTTTACCGTTTACGCTTTTGGCTTCCCAGCCCCAGGTACACGTATCTGTGGCCCCTTCCGCACGGGCGAAGCCGGTCATGGATGAAACGCTCACAAGAATCCCCTTAAAAAAATGATCCCGGATTATACCTCCCCCTTTTGATCGCAACAAGATGGCCGCGCTTGCCGCATACCACAATGTCGGGTATCACTGTTGCGTGCGGTTCTCAAATGGACAAAGTCCTGGAGATCAAAAGGGAACACGGTCGGCTTACCTATCAAGGGGCCTCAACCGTGGCTGCCCCCGCAACTGTAAACGGGGAGTTTGCATTGAAAGCGACCACTGACGCGAAAAAGCGCTGGGAAGGTCAGATGCAAACCGTGAACCGGAGCCAGTATACCTGCCGCGCACGGACAACACTCAACGCCATCGGGTGAGATGGCACTGGAGATCAACATGAACACTCAAGTCAAAACAGCTTCCACCGTATCCGCACTGCTCAGCGAGCTGGGCACCGCCCGTCTTGTGGCCCTCGCCTTTGCCTGTGCGATGCTGTTCACGGTCGGCTTTGCGCAGTCTGCCCCACTTCACAACGCCGCGCACGACACCCGCCACGTCCAAGTCTTTCCCTGTCACTAAGTTCACGGAAAGACGCACATGATGTATCGTATTTTCGCCACGGCATTTGCCGCGGGCCTGTTTGCGGCTGCCTTGATTTCCGTGATCGAGGTCTTCACCACAACGCCCCTGATTGTACAGGCGGAACGCTATGAGAGCGCATCAACCGCCATAGTGATGCAACAGCCCATGGCGCCTGCGGATGGCGGCCATGTTCATGATGCAAAAGCCTGGTCACCCGACAATGGGATGGAGCGTTTTCTCTACACCCTCCTCGCCAACGCCGTGACCGGCATTGCCTTTTCCCTTGTGCTGGTCGTCGGCTTGACCGTCGGCGCGCGCAAGGCGGGCCTGACCAAAGGGCTGCTGATAGCCTTGGTCGGGTTCACGGCGTTTACCCTGTCTCCCGTGTTGGGCCTACCCCCGGAACTTCCCGGCATGCCCGTTGCGGACTTACAGCTGCGCCAATTGTGGTGGGCCAGCACCGTCGCGCTAACCCTTGGCGCACTGGGCTGCCTGTTCGTCGCCGAGGCAAAATCAATGAAGGTTCTCGGCGTCGTACTGCTGATCGCCCCACATGTGTGGGGGGCACCCCACGCCGTAACGCACGACAGCCTGGTTCCGGCCACGCTGGCGTCTCAATTCGCGGCGACGAGCATTGTGATCAACGCCCTGTTCTGGATGCTTCTTGGGATCTTCGCACCGCTGTTTTATGCTCGCTTCAAGGGCGAACAGAGCGCTTAGCGCTTACCCTTTTTGACAAAATAGGGCACTCTTGAATCTATGAAGCATCCTAAATCCATCCTCATCACCGGGGCCAGCAGCGGCATCGGTGCCGCACTGGCCGCCGAATACGCCGCCCCCGGCGTGCATTTGTCCCTGACCGGACGCAATTTGGCGCGACTGGAAGATGTTGAACGTCTGTGCACCGATAAGGGTGCCGAGAGCGAGGTTCATATCCTGGATGTCACCGACCAAGGCGCCATGGCGACCCTGATCCGCGACATAGACCAACGCCAACCGCTGGATCTGGTCATCGCCAACGCAGGCGTATCGGGCGGCAGTGGCGGCAACGGCGAGACCGAGGCTCAGGCACGAAGCATTTTTGATGTCAATTTCGGCGGTGTCATCAACACCATCTGGCCCGCCATCGACGCCATGAAACCTCGCAAGTGCGGACAGGTTGCCATCGTGAGTTCCATCGCAGGCATGACGCCCCTGCCCGGCGCACCAGCGTATTCTGCGTCCAAGGCGGCGGTGAAGGCTTATGCAGAAGCACTCAACGGGGCGCTGCGCCAAGACGGCATCGTTGTCAGCGCCATTTGTCCGGGTTTCGTCGAAAGCCGCATCACGGCCCAAAACAACTTCCCCATGCCCTTGTTCATGGATGCACCCAAGGCCGCGAAACGCATTCGCAAGGGCCTTGAAAAGGGCCAGATCAGCATCATCTTCCCCCGTCGTCTCGCCGCCATCACATGGTTGATCGGCCTTCTGCCACCACGCCTGCGGGTGTGGCTATTGTCCCACGCCCCGAAAAAAGGCTAACTCGGCAAGGGTGTCACCCCCCACTTTGGGCCGAACTGTGCTATAATTACGCTTGGGATTTCTCCCACAGCCATTTTGGCGAGGAGGCACCATGACTTGGACCACCCGCGCATGGGCAGGATTGCTTTTCGTCGCTTTTTTGGGGTTCCCCCCGCATCCAGCGACCGCCACCGAGGCCTTTTCCGGCGCACGGGATTTAATGGGATGGTGTGCAAACATGGACCACGATGACATCCATTGGGGATTGTGCGTCGGGTCCGTCACCGCCGCACACGACGTCATCATGACCTATCAGGCCCAGGACGATATGGAACAATTGGTCTGCACCACGGACGAGACGACCCGTGGTGATGTGGTGGGCGCGGTTATCGAATACATCCACGAACACCCCGAAGAACAGGATTTCAGTCTCGGCGATGTGGTTGCCTCAGCCCTGATCGTCAAATTCCCCTGCCATTGACCCATCCGCCAGGCCTCGTCGATTATGGGTTCAGTTAGCAGATTGATTGCGCTTGAACTTTCGCCAGCGCCGCACGTTTTTATTGTGCTCTTTCAATGTCTTGGCAAACACATGCCCACCTGTCCCGTCGGCGACAAAGTACAGTGCATCCGTCTCAGCCGGATGGATCACCGCGCGAAGCGCCTCGCGCCCCGGGTTGGCAATCGGCGTGGGCGGCAAACCCGACACTTTGTAAGTATTGAAGGGGCTGTCGATTTTCAAATCCGCACGCGTCAAAGCACGGCCCAGCGCGCCGGAACCATCGGTCAGCGCATACACCACAGTGGGGTCGGATTGCAGACGCATGCCTTTTTTCAGCCGATTGAGAAACACTCCCGCAATCATGGGACGTTCTGCCGCTACGCCGGTTTCTTTTTCAACGATCGAGGCCAAAATCAGCACGTCTCTGGGCGATGTGAGAACGGCTCCCTGTGACCGCTCGGCCCAAAATTCGTCCAACGCATCCCCCATGTCATCGGCCATACGCCCAATCAAGGCATCGCGAGTGTCGCCCCAGGAATAATGATAGGTTTCGGGCAGCAGCCAGCCTTCGTCCGGAACATGCGTGATATCCCCCGTCAGCCCCTTCGCATCCTGAATGACCACCAGCGCCTCGGTCAGTGATAGCCCTTCGGCGATGGTCAACTTACGCACCACCGTTTTGCCGCTTTTGAAAATATCAAGCACCTGAACAGCGCTGGCGTGGGCGGGCAGGTCGTATTCTCCCGCACGCAACTTCGTGTGTGCTTCGGTCAGACGCGCCCAGATGCGAAACACCAGCGGCTGACGGGTCACGCCCACCGATTTCAGTCGTGCGGCAATCGCGCTCACACCCAATCCCGGCACGATCAGTACCCGTACTGGCTGGTCGTTGATACCCGGCGCATAAGCCTTGGATTTGATGTAAAAAAAACCGCCCCCGCTGGCACCGAGGCCAGCGAGGACGATCAAGATCAGAGCCAGTAGAGCGCGTTTCATACCAACCGCCCTCCAGCTTAATTTAATCGTATGCCTTGACGATGAGCGACGCGTTGGTGCCGCCGAAACCAAACGAATTGCTCAGCGCAGCGCGAACTTTACGCTCCTTGGCCTGATGCGGCACCAGATCGATGTCGCAGCCTTCGTCAGGATTGTCGAGGTTAAGCGTCGGCGGAACCACGTCGTTCTTGACTGCAAGAATCGAGAAGATGGCTTCCACCGCACCCGCAGCACCCAGCAGATGGCCAATGGCCGACTTGGTTGAGGACATGGATATAGAGTTCACTGCATCGCCGAAGGCACGTTTCACCGCACCCAATTCAATCACGTCCGCCATGGTCGATGTGCCATGTGCGTTAACGTAATCGATGTCTTCAGGGTTGAGGCCCGCCCGCTTCATCGCCGCCTTCATACACCGAAACGCGCCGTCGCCGTCTGGGGATGGCGCCGTGATGTGATGGGCATCGCCGGTCAAACCGTAACCGACCACTTCGGCATAAATCGTCGCACCGCGCTTTTTAGCGTGCTCCAATTCTTCCAAAACAACAACGCCGGCACCTTCGCCCATGACAAAACCGTCACGGTCACGATCCCACGGGCGCGAGCCCGCCTTAGGGTCGTCGTTGTAGCTGGTGCACAGAGCCTTGGCCTGGGAAAACCCAGCCATACCAACACGGCAACAGGCCGCTTCGGCACCGCCGGCAACCATAACGTCGGCATCGTCCCACATGATCAAACGCGCGGCATCGCCGATGGCGTGTGCCCCCGTCGAGCAGGCCGTAACCACAGCGTGATTCGGGCCTTTAAAACCATATTTGATCGACACCTGACCAGAGATCAGGTTGATCAGGCTGGCAGGGATAAAAAACGGGCTGAGACGACGTACGCCACCGCCGCTTTCGCAATCCACAGTGACCGAACCGCTGGACAAAACGGGAAGGCCACCGATGCCCGAACCAATCAACACGCCGGTGCGGCACTGTTGTTCATGATCCTCAGGCGTCCAGCCACTGTCTTCCACAGCCTGCTGGGCAGCAGCCATACCGTAAACGATAAAATCGTCAACGCGGCGGCGTTCCTTGGGCGTAATGTATGTATCAGCGTTAAACTGGTCGGGACCATCGCCTAACGGCACCTGCCCCGCGATTTTGGCAGGGATGTCGGAAACATCGAAACTTGTGATGGTGTCTAGGCCGGATTCAGCATTGATGAGCTTTTTCCAGCTGGCTTCGACGCCGTCTGCCAACGGCGAAACCATTCCCATTCCTGTGACCACTACTCGACGCATGTTGGCCCTCGTATCAAATTGGCGTGTCAAATTGGCGTGTCAAACTTGTGCGAGACGCCCAGCATACAAACTTTATACAAGCGCGGTCTCCACCCAAATTCGGGTATTCCCTTTGGCAGGAAAGGCGGTGGATTGCGCCCCGGAGGGTTCGGCAATCCACCGCCCGTCAACCGCGAACGAACTTAGGAGTTCGCCGAGATGTAATCGATTGCATTCTGGATGGTCAGAATTTTTTCGGCTGCATCGTCCGGAATTTCACAACCGAACTCTTCCTCGAAAGCCATCACAAGCTCAACGGTGTCCAGGCTGTCGGCGCCAAGGTCGTCGATGAAGCTGGCATTTTCGGCAACCTTGGATTCGTCTACACCCAGGTGCTCGATGACGATTTTCTTAACGCGCTCTGCGACATCACTCATGTCTGAAATCCTCGAACTAAAACGTTGTAAATACTATTAAAATCCTTACCTTGCACCCCACCTAAGCGGTTTATCACTTAGGCAGAAAACGGCACGGCAAGGGCTCAAACTCAGGCTCTCTCGGGGAGAAAGCACCGTTTCCTAACACACTTTACTGACCATTGCCAGCATCCGAAAAGCCTAAGTTTCCTTAGCCTTCCGCCTCCCCTGTCCGGGGTATCAAATCATTGCCATGCCGCCATTAACATGCAGGGTTTGCCCGGTCACGTAGCTGGCCTCGACACTGGCCAAATAGACCACAGCAGCAGCGATATCTTCCGGCGTGCCCATAGCCCCCGCAGGGATGTTGGCGAGGAGGCCCGCTTGTTGTTGTTCGTTCAGCGCATCGGTCATCGGCGTGGCGATGAAACCCGGCGCAACACAGTTGACCGTGATGCCCCGACTGGCGACTTCTTGAGCCAGCGATTTAGACATGCCGATCAACCCGGCCTTGGACGCAGCATAGTTGGCTTGTCCGGCGTTTCCGGTCACACCAACGATGGATGTGATGGAAATGATCCGCCCAAAGCGCGCTTTCATCATCCCTTTGAGACAAGCTCGGGACAATTGGAACGCTGACTTGAGATTCACATTCAGAACCTGATCCCAGTCTTCATCCTTCATCCGCATGGCCAGCGTATCACGAGTCAGGCCTGCATTGTTGACCAGAATGTCCACCCCGCCCATGGCTGCGGTGGCGTCATCAATCAGTTTAGCGGCGGCCCCTTCTTCGCCCAAACGGGCGGGCGTCACATGGGCGCGCGCGCCCAGTTCCGCGGCCAGAGCCTTCAGCACGTCTTCGCGTGTGCCGGAAAGGGCTACATCGGCCCCCAGATCATAAAGGGCCTTGGCAATCGCGCCACCGATCCCGCCGGATGCACCGGTGACCAGGGCTTTTTTGCCGCTCAAATCAAACATACGCTTTTCCTCAACAGGTCCGAATCTATGCGCTTTCTACGATTGTGCCGATTAGAGCGCGCTCAGGAAAGCCTCAATATCATCTGGGTTGCCAATATTGGCGCCTTCGATGTCTGGATTGCGTCGTACCAGCCCCGACAAAACCTTGCCCGCGCCGACTTCGACCATTTGATCAACGCCCAGCTCGACCATCTTCAACACACTTTCGCGCCAGCGCACAGTTCCGGTGACCTGCGCGACCAAAAGCTTGCGAATTTCATCTGGGTCGGTGACCGGGGCCGCGGTAACATTGGCAATAACCGGCACCACGGGGGCGTTCATAACAGCACCCGCGAGGGCTTCTGCCATCGCGTCGGCCGCTGGCTGCATCAAAGCGCAATGAAATGGTGCGCTGACCGGCAACATGATGGCGCGCTTTGCGCCGCGTTCCTTGGCCAGTTCGGCAGCACGCTCTACGGCGGCTTTCGCACCGGAAAACACCACCTGTCCGTCCACGTTGTCGTTGGCCGGGGTACAGACCTCGCCTTCGGCAGCTTCCGCGGCGACGGCGGTGGCCGTATCCCAATCCAGACCCAACAGCGCAGCCATTGCACCTTGCCCCACCGGCACGGCAGCCTGCATGGCGGAACCGCGAACGCGCAGCAGCTTGGCCGCGTCACCAACACTAAACGTGCCTGCCGCAGCCAGCGCCGAATATTCACCCAACGAATGCCCGGCCACATAAGCCGCCTGCGTCGCGAGATCGAACCCGCGGTCTTTCAGCACCGCAAATGCGGCCAAAGATACAGCCATCAATGCGGGCTGAGTATTGGCCGTCAGGGTCAGTTGGTCTTCGGGACCGTTAAAAATCACGTCCGAAAGCTTTTCGCCCAAGGCTGCGTCAACCTCGTCAAACACAGCCTTGGCGGCAGGACAGGCATCATAAAGCGCCTTGCCCATGCCAACGGCCTGCGAACCTTGTCCCGGAAATACCAATGCGCGTGTCATACCCGCCCCCTTAATATGTATAATGTGTCGTGTTGCGCTGTTCCTACACCAGCCCCCGCCAGAGTCAAGATCAGAGCCCACCTGTAACCTTTCCGAGATTCGGAGCGAAAAGACGTAAATGAGACACAAACTGCTTTTTTTGCCCTTTTTGGTGGCGGTCATTGGGCTTTCGTTGATCGGCCAGCGAGGAAGCGTAGATGCGGCTGGCTCCTTGCCTCTCCCCCAGCTCAGCGGCCCTGTGGTGGTGGAACTGTTCACCTCGCAAAGTTGTTCGTCGTGCCCCCCAGCAGACAAAGTGCTGGTCGAATTCGCCACCCACGCCAACATCATCGCGATCGGTTGTCATGTGACCTATTGGGATCATTTGAATTGGCGTGACACCTTGAGCCACGATTTTTGCACCAGCCGTCAACGCGCCTACGCCCGCCAGCTGCGCAAAAAACAGGTCTACACCCCGCAGATGGTGGTCAATGGCATGGATGAGTTTGTCGGCTCCAACCGTGCCAGAGCCCTCAGCGCCCTGACTACGGGCACGGTGCAGCCCATTGAACTGAGCCATATCAAGGATGAAGATACCCTGATCGCCACCCTGCCCGCCCTGACAGGCGGCCCCAACCTGCAAACCTTGTGGCTTTTGCGCCTGCAGCCCCGCCACACCCAAGCGATCAAGTCAGGTGAGAACCGGGGGGCGATGATTACCTATGTCAATTCGGTCGAGACCCTCCGACAAATCGGCACATGGAGCGGCCGCGCACAAACGCTCACCTTGCCGGTCGGCAAAGGCGAAACAGAAAACCCCGGCTATGTCCTCATCGCGCAACCCCGGGGGTTCGGCCCGATCAGCGCGGCGGGACAACTCAAGCCGAAATCATAGCGCAATCGCAAGGGGATACCCTCGCCGCATAATATTATGTTTCCTTTTTGCGCGGTGAGCCCTAAAAACGGCCTCACACGGCGTCTTGATCATTGCGCCCAGCATCACTCAGTTCACACACTGCGTTTTCAGGCTTCGCCATAGGCGCGAAGAAAAAATGGGTAACACGGCAGCATATGGAAAATTACACAGTCACACGTCAAATAGGCATCGATGCTGGCCATCGTGTAATGACCCATGGCTCCAAGTGTCGGCACCTGCACGGGCATCGCTATACGATCGAAGCCACTTGCCACGCTCGGAATGCGCAATTGCATCAGGCTGGCGAGCAGACCGACATGGTCATCGATTTTTCGTTTCTCAAAGACGAAATGATGCGCCACATCGACGCGCCGTGCGATCACGGCCTGATCGCCACGATCGCCGATGACGAATTGTTACGGATGTTCTGCCCCGAAAGCGAAACGTTCGACGACTGGTTCGCCCGCATCCGCGACGCGGTTCAGACGCAGGGCTATTGCGAGACCACCGACACCCGTCTGTCCGGCAAGCTTTACGTCATCAAGCACCAGCCGACCGCCGAGTGCCTGGCCGCACATTGGTTCCAGCGTTTGGTGAAGCCGCTTGCCGAACGCAGCGACGGCGTGGCGGTGCTGAGCAAAATCCGGGTATGGGAAACACCCAACTGCTATTCCGACTACATCAATCCAGATTTGGCATGATGATCAAAGTATCCGAAATTTTTGGTCCCACCGTACAAGGCGAAGGGCCGATGATCGGCAAACCGACCGTTTTTGTGCGTACGGGCGGGTGCGATTACCGCTGTTCATGGTGCGACACGCTGTTTGCGGTGCTGCCCGAATACAGCGACACCTGGACACCCATGACGCCCGCAGACATTCTGGCAGAAGTCAAAGCCTTGACCGGCGGCACCCCCGTCCTCATTACGCTTTCGGGCGGCAACCCAGCCATGCAAAAGCTCGAACCGCTAATCGAATTGGGCAAGGCGCAAGGCTTCGGTTTTGCGCTGGAAACCCAAGGCAGCCTGCCCCGCGACTGGTTCGCCCTGCTGGACTGGCTGTTCGTCAGCCCCAAACCGCCCTCATCCGGGGAAACACCGGATTGGGCGCAACTTGAAGCCTCCATAAAGGCCGCTGGCTCCGCAAACTTGGCCCTAAAAGTACCCGTTTTCGACGAAGTGGACTATGCGTTCGCGCGCACCGTCGCGGACCACTTCCCCGACGTGGCGTTGTACCTGCAAGTCGGAAACGACAAGATTTCCTGCGCAGACACGAACGACCTTCGCGAACACATCACGGCACGCTATCGGTGGCTGGTTAAGCGGGTCGCAAAAGACCGCTGGTTCACGCCGACGCTCTTGCCGCAACTTCATGCCCTGATCTGGGGGAATGAGCGAAAACGCTGACCCGAACAGCATACCGTTCAACACGCCCTTTCGCCCTTGCAATCGTTCAATATCCCTGTATATTGCGCCGCTTCACAGCTCCTTGCTGGGGGATGTCCCCCAGCTATGCCCCGTCTTCTAAAGGCATTGAAGACACATGGGGCTGAGACAATCCGAAGGGAGAGTAAACATGCCTTTTTATGAGAGCGTTATCATCGCTCGCCAGGACCTATCCACCCAACAGGTGGAAGCTCTGACCGAACAGATGACTGCCGTCGTCACCGACAACGGTGGCAAGGTCGAAAAGACCGAACAGTGGGGCCTTCGCTCCATGGCTTACAAAATCAAGAAAAACCGCAAGGGTCACTACCTCCAACTGACCATGGACGCGCCTGCCGCGACCTTGTCCGAACTGGAACGTCAGTTGGGCCTCAACGAAGACGTTCTGCGCAGCTTGAGCGTGCGCGTCGAAGCCATCGACATGGAACCGAGCGCGATCCTGTCCGCTAAGGCCAGCCGCGATGACCGTCCGGGTCGTGATGACCGTCCGCGCCGCGACGATCGTCCGCGTCGTGATGCTCCAGAACCAACCGAAAGCAAGGGAGAAGAATAATGGCACGTCGTCCTTTCTTTCGTGGCCGCAAGTCCTGCCCATTCAAGGGTGAAAATGCGCCGACTATCGATTATCGCGACACCAAGCTGCTGAGCCGTTACGTCTCTGAGCGTGGCAAGATCGTTCCCAGCCGTATCACCGCCGTTTCTGCAAAGAAACAGCGTGAGCTGGCGATCGCGATCAAGCGCGCCCGTTTCCTCGGCCTGTTGCCTTACGTGATCAGGTAAGAGTTTGGAGTATCGCGCGGGACGTCTCGACGTCTTGTGCTAATCGGCATGAAACACACGCTTCTTGCCATTGCAGCCGGGATAATAAGCGGCATGTTGGCCTTGGCATCTTTGTCAGGCGCTTCCATTGCCGTTTTTTATCTTTCCCTGGTGCATCCGCTTCCGCTGTTTTACGCGGGGCAGTCACTTGGGGTTCGGGCGGCACTGATCGCATCGGCAACCGCCGTTTTGATCGTGACCCTAACCAGTCCCTACTCTGGACTGGTGTTCGGATTGCTGTACGCCGTACCCGCATGGGTGATCGTCCGACTGAGCTTGATCGGTCCCAATGGGATCGTTTGGCGAATACCGGAAGATCAACAAGCCCATACACCCGAAGGGCCCAAAACACAGTCGACTTTTGCTGATCGTATGATTGGTCGAGTGGATGACTGGGAGGGCAAACCGGGTGAGCTGCCCAGAGATTTCGGGTGGTTTCCAGCGGGCCATCTCCTTGCTGCATTTGCAGCCATGGGGGGCGCCCTCATCGTCACAGCATCGCTGTTGACCGGTGGTGGTTTGGAAGAAACCGTAAAGGTGGCTTTGACGGAAGTCTCAAGCGCCTTCGCCGCACCGCAGGGTCAAGAGGTCTTGCAACGCGCGGTGATGACCTTAGCGCCCTATTTCGCCGGAATGGCGGCGGGCCTTTGGGCGTTGGGGTTGGTCGTGAACATGGTCATTGCCCAAGGGCTTTTGGCCAAGGCCGGGCGCAATATCCGCCCGTCCCCCCGGTTGAGGGAGCTGACGCTTCCCAACTGGTTGAGTTGGGCCTTGGTCGGGGCTGCGTTTTTGGCGTTGATCGGATCGGGGGAAATTGGATACATCGGTCACAACGTTGTTTTGGTTTTGTCCGTTCCGTTCTTTTTCTTGGGCCTTGCTGTGGTGCATAAGCTTGCGGGAATGACCCCCTTGCCGGGTGCGTTGCTCGCGTTGATGTATTTGGTGGTTATATTTTCAGGATGGTTTGTCCTGGTAATCGCCGCAATTGGAATTTTGGAACAGTGGGCTGGCCTAAGAAGCCGTATGGAAACGCCCACTTAAGACCTTAACTTTTAGACCGCTCCCAAAGGGGGCTGGAGGACTATCATGGAAGTGATTTTGCTGGAACGTATCGAAAAGCTGGGACAGATGGGCGACATCGTCAACGTCAAACCCGGTTTTGCCCGTAATTTCCTGTTGCCGCGCGAAAAAGCTCTGCGCGCAACGGCTGCCAATAAAAAGCGTTTTGAAGGCCAGCGCGTCCAGTTGGAGGCCGAGAACCTCAAACTCCGCGACGAAGCTGGCGCTGTTGCAGAAAAGCTCAACGGTCTGTCCGTCACCTTGATCCGTCAGGCTGGCGAAGCCGGTCACCTGTACGGTTCGGTCAATGCCCGCGACATCGCGGACGAAGTGACCACCGCAGGTTTCTCCGTTTCGCGCGGCCAAGTGAGCCTCGCTCACCCGATCAAGTCCTTGGGCATGTATGACATCACCGTCAACCTGCACCCGGAAGTATCGTGCACCGTGACCGCTAACGTTGCGCGTTCCGCTGACGAAGCCGCTATCCAGGCTGATACCGGTCACGCCATCGTCGGTGAGCAGGCAGACGAAACACCTTATGAAATGGAAGCCGTTTTCGACGAAAATGCCGAAGAAACAGCTGAAGCAGCCGAGTTCGCTGTTGAAGGAGCTGAAGAAGCTTCCGAAGAAGCTGGCGAAGAAGAAACAGAGGCTTAATCAGCCCCTGCGTTCTCGACCTATCGAAACGGTGCGTCCTTCGGGGCGCGCCGTTTTGCTTTTCGCCTTATCAAGACGAATCTGGTAATATTTGTCCACAGTATCCACTCTATCCACATAAATTCGACGAGAGCCAAACGCGGCTATATGACGTAATCTACACCTATGACAACAGACAACATCATTCCCATGGCAGATGCCCCCCCGATCGACGATGGCGACATGGCGGGTTTTGAACCGATGGACCCGGCCCCCGAACACGGTATGGCTTTAGATGCGGGGCACGCCCCTGAGCGCGACAAAGACGTCGGCGCGCCGCTGCACCGCACCCTGCCCTATAACCTGGAAGCGGAAAAAGCGCTGTTGGGTGCGATTTTCTCTGACAACCGTGCTTACGAACGCGTGTCAGAGTTTCTGCGCGCCGAACACTTCGCGGTACCCGAACACGGCAAAATTTTTGAAGCCGCGCAACGGCTGATGGAAAACGGCCAGATCGCCAACCCGGTGACCCTATCGGGCTTTTTCGAAGGCAACGACGAGTTGCTCTCCATGGGCGGTAAAACGTATCTGGCTGAACTGGCCGCCAGCGCCGTTACCATCATCAACGCCGGCGAATACGGGCGGATCATTTACGATTTGCACATGAAGCGTGAACTGATCGCGCTGGGTACAGACATGGTCAATGATGCCTATGACCAGGGCAATCAGGAACCTGCCTCGACCCAAATTGAAAAATCCGAACAACAGCTCTACGACCTCGCCACCCAGGGCGACCACGAAGGCGGATTTCAAGATTTCCGCACCGCCGTTGTCGAGGCCATCCATATGGCCGAAGCCGCGCACAAGCGCGACGGTGCGCTGGCGGGAGTAACCACCGGCATGAAGGATCTGGACCAGATGCTGGGCGGGTTGCACAATTCCGATCTGCTAATCCTCGCCGGACGCCCTTCCATGGGCAAAACCGCACTGGTCACCAACATCGCCTACAATGCGGCCTATTCGTACCATAAATCCGGCGGTGAAGAAGGCGCGGTGGTTGGGTTTTTCTCGCTGGAAATGTCATCCGAGCAGCTGGCCGCACGTATTTTGTCCGAACAGGTCGAAATATCATCCAACAAAATGCGTAAGGGCGAATTGGCCAACGAAGAATTCACTCGCTTGGTCATTGCATCTCAGGAATTGCACCGCATCCCCCTGTTCATCGATGATACCCCAGCGCTGACGGTGTCGGCACTGCGCACCCGTGCGCGGCGTCTCAAACGCCAGCACAATTTGGGGATGATCGTGGTCGATTACTTGCAACTGATTTCACCACCAGCGGGCAAATCGGACGGTCGCGTCAACGAAGTTTCTGAGATCACCCGTGGCTTAAAAACCTTGGCCAAGGAACTCGACGTGCCGGTGATCGCGCTGTCGCAGCTGTCGCGTGCGGTGGAAAGTCGCGACCCGCCCCGTCCACAGCTCTCGGATTTGCGTGAATCAGGCTCGATTGAGCAGGACGCCGACGTGGTCATGTTCATCTATCGCCCGGAATACTATCACGAGCGCAAAAAGCCCGACCCCGACAATCATGAAAAGATTGCCGAGTGGGAAGAGAAGATGGAAAAAATCAAAAATATCGGCGACGTGATTATCGGTAAACAACGTCACGGCCCCATCGGCGACATCAGGCTTTCGTTCATCGGCGAATTCACGCGCTTTGCCGATCTCGACCCACATCATCCCAGTTACGAGGGGCCATGAGCGCCGCCTCCTCACCCGTGTCTTTGCCACCCGCTGCCCTCAACACACCCGAGGCCCGGCGCGCAGGCGCACTCTTGAGCATCGACCTGGATGCACTTAAGGCCAACTGGCAAACCTGCGCTGCCCAAGCCATCAGCGCTGAAACCGGCGCGGTGGTCAAGGCCTCGGCATATGGCATAGGTGCGGACAAGGCCGCTGTGGCGTTGCAAAGCGCGGGCTGCAAAACTTTTTTCGTCGCCACATTGGACGAAGGTATCCAGTTACGTGCTGCTTTGGGCACACCCCCCCCCATTCACGTCTTTAGCGGTTTAATGAATGGAGCCGAGCGCGATTACACAGAACACAATCTAACCCCGGTGCTCAATTCACTTGGTGAAGTGGACGCATGGCGGGCGTTCTGCACCGGAGTGGGTGAACCGTTGGCGTGTGACATCCATGTCGACACCGGGATGGCGCGCCTTGGCTTACCCTGCGATGAGATGCAAAAGGTCATTGATGATCCCGACCGCTTGACGCACCTGAAACTGGATTTGATCTTAAGCCATATGGTGGCCGCCGAAGACACAGCCCACCCCTGCAACGCGCAGCAGTTGGCTAAATTCAAACGGGTGCTTAGCCATATGCCCCCGACGCGCGCCGCGCTGGCCAACTCCTCCGCCATATTTCTCAGCCCTGAATATCACTTTGACGTAACCCGGCCGGGGGTTGCGCTCTACGGTGTGAACCCGACACCGGGTCGCCCCAATCCGATGGCCCAAGTGGTTCGTTTACAAGCAAAAATCCTCCAGGTTCGTACAATTGACACCCCCCAAAGCGTGGGCTACGGTGCCACCCATAGGGCACGGGGGCGTGAACGCATTGCAACCGTAGCTCTTGGTTACGCGGACGGCTACCATCGCAGCCTGTCCAATTCGGGGCTGGCCTATATTGGAGATCACAAGGCCCCGGTGGTCGGCAGAGTGTCCATGGACCTTATCACCTTGGATGTGACGGACGTACCCGAAACCTTGTGCCAACCGGGCAGGTTGGCCGACTTCATCGGCCCCAACAATCCGGTTGATGATGTGGCCGAACGCGCGGGAACGATCGGTTACGAAATTTTGACCAGCCTGGGGTCGCGGTTCCACCGTGTATATTTGGGCCTCGAGACTTGAGACGACAAGAGACATAAACCATGAATCCGTTGCAAGCCATCGGGCGCGTTTTTTTAAAATTCCTGGCAACCACTGGACGTCTGCTGACGTTTATGGCGTCGGGTATCAGCCACGCCGTTCGCCCGCCCTTTTATCCCCGTATCATCCTGCGCCAGATGATCGACATCGGTTATTATTCGCTGCCGGTCGTTGGTTTGACTGCGGTGTTTGCCGGTATGGTGCTGGCACTGCAAAGCTACACCGGGTTTTCACGTTTTTCCGCCGAAGGCGCCATCGCCAACGTGGTGGTGTTGTCCATCACCCGTGAATTGGGTCCGGTTTTGGCCGGTTTGATGGTGGCAGGGCGCATCGGCGCGTCGCTGGCGGCTGAAATCGGCACTATGCGTGTGACCGAACAGATTGACGCCCTAACCACCCTTTCGACCAATCCGATGAAATATCTGGTTGCGCCGCGCCTGGTCGCAGGCATCGCCATGTTCCCACTGCTGGTTCTAGTGGCCGACATCATCGGCGTGTTTGGCGGTTATCTGGTCGCGGTATACAAGCTCGGCTTCAACCCCGCCAACTATCTGCAAAACACATGGGACTTCCTCACCGCCGAAGACGTCAATTCAGGCTTGGTGAAAGCTGCGGTGTTTGGTTTCATCGTCACCTTGATGGGCTGTTACCACGGCTATAATTCAAAGGGCGGCGCACAGGGCGTGGGCCGCGCCACCACCAATGCGGTGGTGTCGGCAAGCATCTTGATCTTGTGCTCCGATTACATCCTCACTGAAATGTTCTTTGCGAAATAAAGGGGGGGATGACATGAACGATCAATCCAACATTCAGCCCAAGATTCAGGTTCGCGACGTCGCTAAGTCTTTTGGTCGCAAAGTGGTACTTGATGGCATTGATCTGGATGTCGGCGTGGGCGAAAGCGTCGTCATCATCGGCGGCTCCGGCACCGGTAAATCGGTGATGCTGAAATCCATCCTGGGGCTTTTGACACCCGACCGCGGCTCGATCAAAATCGACGGCCAAGAAGTCATCGGCATGAGCACCGCGGACCGGGAAGACGTCAATCACCAGTTCGGAATGCTGTTCCAGGGCGCAGCCCTGTTCGACAGTTTGCCAGTGTGGGAAAATGTCTCGTTCGGCCTGCTGGCGGAAAAACGTTGCGACCGGGGTGAAGCCAAAGAGATCGCAATCCAGAAGCTGGCCCAAGTCGGCATGAACGCCGATGTGGCCGACCTGATGCCGGCCGAGCTGTCCGGTGGCATGCAAAAGCGCGTCGGCCTGGCCCGCGCCATCGCATCCGATCCGAAAATTATATTCTTTGATGAGCCGACCACCGGACTTGACCCAATCATGGCCGATGTCATCAATGATCTGATCGTCAAGGTCACACGCGAAGTCGGCGCGACAGCGTTGTCCATCACCCACGACATGGCGTCTGCGCGCAAAATCGCCAATCGCATCGCGATGCTTTATGAGGGCAAGATCATCTGGCAAGGCCCCGTCAACGACATCGACCATTCCGGCAACGAACACGTCGATCAATTCATCCACGGCCGCGCCGAAGGCCCCATTCAAATGTCGATCCGGGCGTAACGTCATGCCGCATCTGATCATCGAATACGCAGCACAACTGCAAAGCAACATCGACGTTCAGGGGATTGTGGACGGTGCCTTTTCCGGTGCCGATGAAACCGGCCTGTTCACGCCGCGCGACATCAAAGTCCGAGCCATCCCTTACGATGCGTTTTCGACCGGCGGCACAAACCAACCGTTCGTTCATGTCGAGATCAAACTGCTGTCCGGGCGCACGGGCGCGCAGAAAAAAGACCTCACCGAGCGAGTGTTCGCCAAGATCACCGCAAACTTACCAGACACCGTGGCGGTGAGCATCGAAACCAACGACCTCGACCGCGACAGTTATACCAAGCGCGTATAAGCTTTTTGTGCTTGCCTCACCCCCATCCATAATTTGCCCTACAGGTAATAGCGCAGATACAAATAGATGTTGGCGATGACGATGCTCAACAGCATCAACGGCAGCCCAGTTTTCAGAAATTTAATGAAACTGATCGGGTGACCTGAACGTTCGCCCAACCCCGCCACCATCACGTTGGCCGCAGCCCCCACCAGCGATCCGTTGCCCCCCAAGCATGCGCCCAGCGCCAACGACCACCAGATGGGCTGCAAGGCTTCCGCACCGCCCAATCCGGCCTGCATGCTGTGCACCAAAGGAATCATCGTGGCGACGAACGGGATGTTGTCGACCGCCGCTGAGACGATAGCCGACAGCCACAGCGTCGAAATCATCGTCAAGGTGCCATTGCCGCCGGTGAATTCCATCAATGCCGCGCCAAGGATATTGAGCAACCCCGCGTATTCCACACCGGCGACCAAAATAAACAGCCCGACAAAGAACAACAGCGCCGACCACTCGACCTCAAGCAGAGCTTGATGCAGCATTTCGCTTTGCTCTTCACTGTGCAAACCGATGCTTGTGATCAACAACAACACCGCCGCGCCGAACATTGCCGTGGTGCCGGGGGGGATATGATAGTGCTCGCCAACAATGAAGCCGACGATCACCAATGCCAACACCCCGAGTGACATCACCAGCAACCGCACATCGGTGATGGAATCCGCCTCACGAAAGCGCATGATGCTGTCGCGGTCTTTTTGCGATGCGACCAATTCATCGCCCCACATGAACTTAAAAATCGGCACCATCACCACCATCACCATCAGCGCCACAGGGCCAAGGTTGGTGAGAAACTGTAAAAATGTCAGTCCCGTGGCCGAACCGATCAGAATGTTGGGGGGATCGCCGATCAGCGTCGCGGTGCCGCCGACGTTGGACGCAATGATCTGCGAAACCAAAAATGGGTACGGCGAGACTTTAAGTTTTTCAACAATCAACAACGCCACCGGCACCACCAAAAGCACCGTGGTCAAGTTATCCAAAAATGCCGAAAACACCGCCGTCACCACAGACAGGGCGATCAAGATTCCCAACGGTTCGGCCTTGACCTTTTTCGCCGACCAGATGGCGACGAATTCAAATACACCCGAAGTCCGCGTGACGGCGACAATGATCATCATCCCCGTCAGCAACGCGATGGTGTTGAAATCGATCGCATCGATGGCCTGATTTTGCGACACCACGCCGGTGATGATCACCAGCCCGCCGCCCAACAACGCCACCACCGTGCGGTTGAACTTTTCGCTCAACAAAACCACGTAGGACACGATCAGCAAAATGGTGCTGACCCACAAAGGATCCATGCCGAAGATGACGGCATGGGAAACGGTTTCACCTGATTCGAGAGGGCTCATCGCTCATCCCCCCTTATTTTGTTTTTCGTTTTCGCGGGCCTCGCGTTCGGCAGTTTTCAATTTCTCCATCGTTTCGCGGTCGAACTCTTCATTCAGACCATAGAGAACGGAGAAAAATGAAATCGCGCCAAGCAGTTTGCGGTCCGTATCGACCACCGGCACGACATACTGCCTGTCCTTAATCATCATCAGCGCGTCGATCAGGGGGGTGTCGGGGGTTGCGGTTTTCGCCTTGCGGTCAAGTATATCCCCAACCGGGAGTTCCCGCAGCGCATCCAGTCGCTCTTTCATGTCTTCGGCGGTTTCATGAAGGAAACTCACCCGTTTGATTGTTCCATGACGCAAAAGCGTGCCCATGGAACTGACAGACTTGGGCAGCAAAAAGTCCATCAAACTGTCGCCGCTGACCAAGCCTGCGTAAGTCCCGTCGCGCTCGACCACGGGCACGAGCCCCATGTGTTTTTCGACCATAAAGTCGATCACCTGTCCCACGGGCTCATCTGTAAAAAGACTGACCTTGATGGGCGCCATAACGGTCTTGCAATCCATGACCAAGCCCTCCTCAAAGTACGTTTAACTGCTCACGATTATAGCACGATTAAGCCCCGTTGACCGAGAGCTCTCTCCGCCTACCTGGGCACAAAAAAAATCGCCCACCCCACCGAATGCGGCGGGGCGGGCGATTTTTCATGCGGGTTTAGCCAAGACGTTCTTTGACATCGCTGGCGAAATCCTCATAACGACGCAACGCCGTCACATCGACCTGCACATGCTGACCGTGTTGTTTCATGATCGGAAGATCGAGAAGGATCTGATCCAGTGTATCGAGCGAGTCCACATTGACAATAGCGATCACCCGGCGCGTACCGACGGCTTTCCACAAATCAACGACAACGCCGGCTTTCTTCGCGCCCAGAGCGGCATCGGCCTCTTCGGCCCAAATACGAAACAGGTCCTTTTGTTCCATGTCTGCGGGGTATTCGACATAAAAGTCCAAATGAAACAGCATATTGATTCCTCCCTAAGTTTAGTGAGCTTGAAAAATCTCGCCACGCCCAAACATCAGACATAGCGCCCATGCTTTTGCAGCACCTCGATTTTGTAGCCATCCGGGTCCTGCACAAAAAAGAACTTCGCCATCAATGCGTCTTCACGGTGAAACTCGACAATCTTGTTGGGCGCCAACCCAGCCGCCTGAAAGCGAGTATGTTCCCCTTCCAAATCGTCAACGACAAACGCAATGTGGCCGTAACCGTCCCCCAGCGCATAAGGCTCGGTCCGGTCGTGATTGACGGTGAGTTCGAGTTCAAACCCCGTTTCAGGGTCTTTCAGGTAGACCAGCGTGAAGCCGTCAAACACAAAACGATCGGCGACCTCCAGGGCGAAGGCCGTTTTATAAAAGGCAACGGATCGCGCCTCGTCGAAAACGCGCACCATCGTATGAATTGCTTTAGCCACAGACCACTCCCGTTCATTGCAACCGAGTATTTAGAAGCAACCTTAACCCGTCCGGGACACCGATGGTGTTATAGGGATACTACGAAACTGGCATCTGGACCTCAGCGTTTGCACCGCCGCTCCCTGCACTATTTCCTGCGCCATTCTCAGCACGTCCGCCCTGCAAATGCACGATGCACGAACACCGCAGCAACGAGGTGAAATTTTGCACCTCGCCGTGCAAAAGCAGCACTTCTTCATGCAGTGTAGAAACGAACTTCGGAACGCTCAGCCCCTGAGAGCGTGCGATGTGTTCCAACAAATCCCAAAACGTCGTTTCCAGGCGAATGCTTGTGCTTTGCCCGTTCAGTCGCATTGAGCGCGTTTGGTACTTGTAACTGTTCGGATCTTGCCCCGCAAAGACCTGACACATGCGAACCTCCCATTTGGCGCAACACCCGGCCTACAAAGGCCGGGGTGCTCCATTTGACCACAACAGCCCCCATGTCGTGAAGTGTTCTGCTTGGGCCTTGAGCTTTTTACCCGAATCACGTTAAAGAATTAGAGTTCGGTGGATGTATTGTGCGCCCCACCGCCACCTCAAAATTCTAGGGTTCGGGGACGCCTGTTGGCCAAGTCAAAAACCCACTTCATTTGTGCCGAATGCGGCGCCACAGCGCCTAAGTGGAGCGGAAAATGCGACGCGTGCGGCGCATGGAATTCGCTGAGCGAAGAAACCGCGACCGACGACACCCCCAAGGGCCTAGGCGCAAAAAAGGGCCGCAGGGTGACCTTTGTCGGCCTCGAAGGATCGGAAAAACGCCCCCCCCGGCGCAAAACCAACATTGACGAGTTTGATCGCGTGCTCGGTGGCGGCATGGTTGCGGGGTCAGCCATTTTGGTCGGCGGCGAACCGGGCATCGGCAAATCCACCATTTTGCTGCAAGCAGCAGCCCAACTCGCCAAGGGCGGACGAGTCGCCTACATCAGCGGCGAGGAAGCCGTCGATCAGTTGCGCCTGCGCGCCAGCCGCTTGAATTTGGAAAAATCTCCGGTCGAATTGGCTGCCGCCACCAATGTGCGCGACATTGTCACCACACTGGATGAAAACCCGCCCGACGTGGCGATCATTGATTCCATCCAAACCATGTTCGTCGACAGCCTGGAAAGTGCACCCGGCACCGTTGCCCAGGTGCGCACCTCGGCCCAGGAACTGATCCGCCTGTCCAAGCGCAAGGGCTTTCCGGTCATTTTGGTCGGCCACGTCACCAAGGAAGGCCAGATCGCGGGGCCGCGCGTATTGGAACACATGGTCGATACCGTGCTGTATTTCGAAGGTGACCGTAGCCACCAGTTCAGAATTCTGCGCGCAGTCAAAAATCGCTTCGGCGCGACAGATGAAATCGGCGTGTTTGAAATGTCCGACGCCGGCCTCACCGAAGTTTCCAATCCATCCGCCTTGTTTTTGTCGGACCGCGACCAGGACGTTAGCGGGTCTGCGGTTTTTGCGGGCATGGAAGGCACGCGTCCGATGCTGTCGGAGGTCCAGGCGTTGGTTTCCCCCTCCACCCTCGCCACCCCCAGACGGGCGGTTGTCGGCTGGGATAGTGCCCGTCTGGCCATGGTCATGGCGGTGATTGAAACCCGATGTGGGGTTGCCATTGGGGCCAACGACGTGTACTTGAACGTCGCAGGTGGACTTCGCGTTACGGAGCCCGCCGCCGATCTGGCTGTCGCTGCGGCTTTGCTGTCTTCTTTAAGCGGCATTGCGGTACCAAGGGGTAGCCTCTTTTTCGGCGAAATCGGCTTATCCGGCGAAGTTCGTGCGGTCAGCCACGCGGAAGGACGATTGAAGGAAGCGGCCAAATTGGGCTTCACACGCGCTGTGGTCCCCAAAAACCGGGGCAAGACCAAGGCCGCAACCAAGGGCATCACGCCGAACGAATTGGGCCACATTCAAGACCTGGCTCAAATGTTCGAAAATGAAGGTGGATCTTAAGACAACATGCACTGGCTCGATATCCTCGTCATTGGCACGCTACTGATTTCCGGCGCTTTTGCGTATGCGCGTGGTTTGGTACACGAAATTTTGTCTATTGCTGGATGGGTCGGCGCGGTATTCGCCACCATGTACGGCACACCCGTTGTCGAAAACTTCACTCTCCAATTCATCGAAGACCCGTTTATCGCAACAGTGGCCACCGGTATCGTGGTGTTTATCGGCACGCTGGTGATCTTATCCGTTACGACCCGGCGCATTTCGCGCGGCGTTAAGGAAAGCGCCCTGGGCCCGCTAGACCGCGCGCTCGGCTTTCTGTTCGGAATTTTACGCGGCGCGATCATCGTGTCGCTGGTGTGGATCGGCTACACTTGGATGGTTCCGCCCGACGAGCAACCCGAATGGCTTGCCGAGGCCCGTACCACCGCGTTGATTATACAAGGTGCCGACATGCTGAAAGCTCTGGTTCCCGCCGACACCGACCCAGATGCCAAATCACCCGCCACAAACGCCAAAACAACCGACCTGAAAAAACAGGGCCAAACCTTGCTTGATCGGGCCATCAATGCCGTACCGGAAATTCCGTCCGGGTCAAAGGCCGATGGCTATGGTAAAAAAGAACGTTCAGAAATGGACCGGCTGTTTGAAACCAGCCAATAAAACTTGCTCGTAATCGGTACGCTTTCGTTTGCGGCCGCGCACAGCCCCAACTTGGATCGCAATGCTCATGAATACGCCCCGCCCCCCCCAGCATCAGTCCGCATCATACCCCGAAGACGACCATTTTCATGATGAGTGCGGCGTGTTCGGCGTCTACAACCACCCGGATGCTTCGGCACTGACAGCGCTCGGCCTGCATGCCCTGCAGCACCGCGGTCAGGAAGCGGGCGGCATCGTATCTTACGGCGGCAAGCATTTTCACAGCCACCGCGCGCTCGGCAGCGTAGGCGACAACTTCAACTCCGAAGAGGTGATTGATCGTCTTGAAGGCCCCATGGCCATCGGCCATGTGCGCTATTCCACCGCAGGCGGCACGGTGATGCGCAACGTTCAACCGCTGTTCGCCGATTTGGTGTTCGGCGGTTTTGCCATTGCCCACAACGGCAACCTCACCAATGCCCGCAATTGCCGTCACGCGTTGGTCGAGCGGGGCAGCATCTTCCAGTCGACATCCGATACCGAAACCATCCTGCACCGCGTCGCGACCAGTGAATACCGCAAGGTTTTGGATCGCCTGACCGATGCACTCAACGGCGTCACCGGGGCTTATTCTTTGGTTGCCCTGACCCGCCAAAAACTGATCGGCGTGCGCGATCCACATGGTGTGCGCCCACTGGTGATCGGCAAAATCGGCGATGGCCATGTGCTGGCGTCGGAAACCTGCGCGCTCGACATCATCGGCGCAGAGTACGTACGCGACGTCGAACCGGGTGAAATTGTGATTTTCAGCAAGGACGGCATGCAAAGTCTGAAGCCGTTCCCCAAGCAAAAATCACGCTTTTGCATTTTCGAATATATCTACTTCGCCCGCCCCGACAGTGTTATCGAAGGGCGCAACGTTTATGAGGTGCGCAAAAACATCGGCAAAGAACTCGCCCGCGAGAGCCACGTCGATGCCGACATGATCGTTCCGGTGCCCGATTCCGGCGTCCCCGCCGCCATCGGCTATGCGGAACAAAGCGGTATCCCGTTCGATCTCGGCATCATCCGCAGCCACTACATGGGCCGCACCTTTATTCAGCCGTCTGACACCATTCGTCACCTGGGCGTAAAGCTGAAGCACAACGCCAACCGCGCTTGGATCAAGGGCAAGCGTTTGGTTTTGGTCGACGATTCCATCGTGCGCGGCACCACGTCGGTGAAAATTGTCGAGATGATGCGCAACGCCGGGGCCAAAGAAGTGCACATGCGCATCTCCAGCCCACCGACCACGCATCCGTGCTACTACGGCATAGACACACCCGATCAAGAAAAATTGATGGCGCACAACATGACTGTCGATGAAATGGCTAAGCACATCGGGGTCGATTCACTGGCGTTCATTTCCTACGACGGCCTATACCGCGCCGTGGGTGAGAAAGAACGTAACAATGAATGCCCGCAATACTGCGACGCATGCTTCACCGGTGAATACGCCATTCCGCTCATTGACCAGCAAGGCAATCCGGGACCGGAACAATTGACCCTTCTGTCCGAAGACTAAGAAGAGACCTAAAATTCATGGCTGATAAAATTCTTGAGGGCCGCGTTGCCCTGATCACCGGCGCTTCACGCGGCATTGGCCGCGCCGTAGCGAAATGCTTTGCCGAACAGGGGGCGCATTTGATTCTCACCGCCCGCACCCAAGGTGCACTGGAAGAATTGGACGATGAACTGCGGTCCGAGGGTTTCAACGCCCCGACGCTGGTGCCTTGTGACATTACCGATTTCAATACCATCGACAAAATCGGCGCGGCCATTTACGAGCGGTTTCAAAAGCTCGACATCCTCGTCGGCAATGCCGGCTCACTCGGCACACTGTCGCCCATCTCACAAATCGAACCCCGCGAATGGCAAAAAGTCCTGGACCTCAACCTCACCGCCAACTGGCGTTTAATTCGCTCCATGGACCCTTTGCTAAAAACATCGGATGCCGGGCGTGCCGTTTTCGTCACCTCGTCGGTCGGTCACAAGCCGCGCTCGTTTTGGGGCAGCTATGCTGTATCCAAAGCTGGGCTGGAAATGACCGCTGGCATCTATGCCGAGGAATGTAAGAAAACCAATGTCAAGGTCAACCTGATCAATCCCGGCGGCACCCGCACGGAGATGCGCGCCGAAGCCATGCCCGGCGAGAACCCCGAAACGGTCAAGACGCCCGAAGCCATCAATCACTTATTTTTGGAACTGGCATCCCCCGCTTGCAGGCTTAATGGGGCGATGGTTGAAGCCGAAGAAGAACTCAACGCAGGGCACACGGCCTACGCGCTGTAAGCGGCCAGCGCCGTTTCCAGCCGCGCCCAGCCGTTTGCGCTGCCTGGCAAACCAAAGCGCAGCCAATCGGGTTGATAGGCGAACGGTCGGATCAAAATACCGGCCTGACCAAGGGCCTCGAAAAGAACCGACGCCTGTTTGCTTTCGCCAAGGCGGTACAAATCGGTACCGCCCACAATTTTAAGTCCAGCAGCCTGTAAAAGACTGTCCAGACGATCGGCATCTGCACGTAACCTTGCGCGCGTGGTTTTGGCCCAGTCCAGATCGCCCAACGCTTGTCTCCCCGCCCACAACGCAGGCCCCGACACGGACCAAGGCCCCAATTTCACCGCCAGCCGTTCGGCAAGCTCAGGCGTGGTGACGGCGAACCCAAGGCGAACCCCCGCCAGCCCAAAAAACTTTCCGAACGAACGCAACACCACCAAGCCCTCGCACCCCGAATGCGGTGTCACCGACAGCTCCGGTGTGACGTCGGCGAAGGCCTCATCCACAACCAAAACGCCGCCACGATCATGCAGTTCGCCCGCAAAGGCGAGCAGGCCTTCCACCGTCTGAGTGCGCCCATCAGGATTATTGGGATGCACCACCACGCCAAAGGGCGCGGGCTGGGCGGCCTGAGCGCAGATGGAACCGACATCATCAACCCGGTGCCCTGCCGCTGCCCATGCCGGGGCATGTTCGCCATAGGTCGGTCCCATGATCGAAACGCTGGACGGGGCGAACAACGTCGGTACCATTTGAATCAAGGTCTGGGTGCCTGGACTGGCGACAATCGCCGCACCATCGGGCACACCATAGGCCAGCCGCGCGGCACGTAAAAGCGCATCTAGGTCCGATTGCAGGGGCAATCTAGCAAACATCTCACCGGGAACGGGGCCAAGCGGATAAGGCACCGGATTGATACCGGTAGACAAATCCAGCCAGCCATCCTTGGGCACGCCAAAGCGGGCTTCGTGCACCTTGGGGTCACCACCATGCTGAATGGCATGCTGAATGGTGGGCGTACGTTTGAGGTTGGCTGCGAGCGTATCCATGAGGTTCATTTAGCAGATCATGCGCCAAGGTGCGAGAGTTGATCGCGCCCAAGCCCCCCCAATTAACCAACACATTAGGCTTCCCTTGGCCCGATCGCGTGTTTAAGGTCCGCTCATGGATAATGCTCAACTGATCGAAATCGCGCTGGTCGCGTTCACCACCTTCTTCGCCACCATCGGCCCGGTCGATGTGGCGGCGCTGTTTGCCGCGTTAACCCAGCGCACACCCGCCACCCAACGTCGTGCCTTGGCGTTCAAGGGGGTGCTGATCGCAACCACGATCTTGATGGTGTTTGCGGTCGTCGGCGAGGCCGCGTTGGCGCGCCTGGGCATCACATTGGCGGCCATGCGTACCGCGGGCGGTATATTGCTGTTGTTGATCGCCATCGACATGGTATTTGCGCGTCATTCCGGCGGCAGCTCCACAACCGATGACGAAACCACCGAAGCTAAGTCCAAGCAGGATATTTCCGTTTTCCCCCTGGCCACGCCATTGATTGCCGGTCCTGGGTCCATGGGCGCAGTGGTGTTGCTCAGCGCGGAAGCTGGCGGGAACTTGCTGCACTGGGCGGTAACCGTCGGCGCTCTGTTGGCGGTGCTGCTGGTCACGTTGGTGCTTTTGTTGATGTCGGGGCAGGTGCAAAAGGTTTTGGGCGTAACCGGCTTGAACGTGATTTCACGCGTCGTCGGCGTTTTGCTGGCGGCGCTGTCTGTGCAGTTCATGTTCGATGGCCTGTCCGCCAGCCCGCTATTTTCCTAGAAACTCAGCTTTTTCTTAATTAGAGAATGCTGCAACACATTGATAGAACGCACGCCTTAGTCATGTTCTAAATCACGCTTGAACGCTATAATATTGGGGTTTTCAATCTCAAGAAAAACCTCATCCGGCGCGACCGAGTGTGAAGGGGGAACACATGGTTTCATTCGACGAATTACACCAACAAAACCACCAGATCGCGGAACTGGCCAAAACTTTGTCGTACCTGTTTCAGAACCGAGAAATGTGCGATTGCAGTGTCACCTGCGAACTGTTCGAACGCTACCGCGACAAATTCGATGCCCATATGAATCACAACAAGGACATCTACACCGCGTTGCTGACAAACAACAACGGCTCGGTTCGTGCCACGGTTGATCGCTTTATGGAAGGCGAAAGAGAAATCAAGCGCCTGTTCAAACAATACGCTGAAAAATGGTGCAAAGACGGCCTCCACATTGCCGATCACGCCGAGTTTGTCCGAGAAACCGACAAAATGTTCGAATTGGTATGGAACCGTATCCAAGCTGAAAGCGAACAGCTGTATCCTCTGGCCCGCGACCAAAAACACGCAGCATAAAGATATGCCAAGCATTTGAAATATAGGCATCTGGAATTGATGTCTGAAATAAGTTGGCGTCACCCACAAGACGAACCCAAGCCGTGTGCACCTTGACTGCGAGGCACCGGATGCGATTTCATGTGCCTTGCGCCCTTGTTTTGACCGAGACAGCACCGTAAAAGCGTGATACACCCCGGCTTATGACTGATATTGATATAGAAGAAAAACAGCCCGCCAAGAATGACCCCGTCGCCATCGCCATCCTCGGTGAATTGGCACGTTCCTCGTCGCTCAGCTTCAAGGACGTTGCGATCAAGATTGCAGAGACCCGCAGGCGTCCCAAGGACGGGCCTGATTTATGGAAGCGTTATCTGAATGCAGTCAAGCAACAGGCTGTATTTTTGGCGCGCCAAGGCCGTATTGAAATCGTGCGCAAAGGCGAAATTGCCGACCCGAACGATTTTAAGGGCATTGTCCGACTGCGTTTACCCCAAACAGCTTCCAAAAAAACCAAAGCCGAATAAGCCCCCCACCGTTCGAGTAGGCGTTATCGGGGCTTTTCGAGCACCAGAGCACGTTTTTTGCCCTGGTCGATCTGAAACTTATTCATCTTCGGCAACAGCCGCTTCACCTTCAGCACCGGGTCGAACTTTTTGTTGATCTCTAGGCATGCCGCGCGCTTGGCCGTCGCTAACTTCAGCCACGCGTACGCCATCACCAAATCCCGGTTTACCCCCCAGCCTTCTTCATACATGGAACTGAGGATGTACTGCGCTGCGCAGTGTCCCTTTTTGGCGGCCAGATTGTAATACTTGATCGCTTTACCGTAATCATGCTCTACACCACGCCCGTTGAAATGCAACTCACCCAGACGGAACTGGGCGTCGGCATGATTATTGAACGTCGCGGCCAGACGGTAGTATTTCGCCGCCATGAAATAATCCTGACGCACGACAATGCCATTGGCGTACATCCAACCCAATTGGTAGCGCGATGGGGCATGGCCTTGTTCCGCCGCCTTCATCAACCACTCGAGCGTTTTTTTGGGATCCTTTTTTACGCCATCACCGATTTGATACATGGTCGCAATTTTATATTGCGCATCGGGGTCACCCGCTTCGGCAGCAGGCAGCGTTTCCTTAAACCGCGACACCAGCTTCATTTTTTTGAGCACTTCAGGGCCTACTTCAGGCTTTTGGCCCAATGTCCAAAATGTCACCCCCGCAAGGATGATGAGAGCTAGCGTGGCAAATAGTAATCGTTTCATGGTCTTAGGGGGTCAAAACTCTTTTGTGTTACATATTGGGTGAACAGTAAACGCCCCCCTCTACGCTAGGTCAATACGCCGAACCAACGCGCTCGCTCAAATTTCTGGAAGGGTCCGGTTCCGCATAACACGTCACATCACCAAGCGTCTGATAGCATGTCACAGTGGGTTTGGGGTTGGGTTCGTCTTCTTTGCAGTACGTGCGCCCTTGTTCCGAACGCACGGTCGAGCAATCTTTGCCCGAGCGGTACGAAACCAAATGATCAGCAAGGGTCTTATCCGTCGCCATGGTCACACCTGCACTGATAATGCCGAGATTACCAACGGTCTTGATCAATGGTCGTGGAACCATGGAATAGAACTCGCTGCATGCAGAAACCAGCACAGCCATAGACATAACCAAGATGATTTGACGTGCGCGCATGAGACCAAAGGCTCCATTCCAGGGAAACAAACGCTGCGCCAAGCGCAAGCGTCCAGATTTTAGTGTGCGCCCCCTTACTTAAACAACGGTTAACACCGCCACAGCGCTTGATCGCACGCCTTGGCAAAACTATCTTAAGGTACACAAAACGCGATCAGGAAAGGCAAAAACCATGGCAGTGCAACCTCCGATTTGCGATTTCGGCCGGAAAGCCCCCGATTTCAATCTCACAGGCGTGGATGGCAAGGCCTATACACTGCAAGATGTGAAAGGCGAGAACGGTACGCTGGTGGCGTTCATGTGCAACCACTGCCCTTACGTACTGGCGGTGCTTGAGCGCCTGATTCGCGACGTCAAGGATTTGCAGGCCAAAGGGATCGGCGTTGTCGCGATCAATTCAAACGACCCGGCGCAGTATCCACAAGACTCATTCGACAACATGGTTGCCATGGCCGAGCGCCATGCCTTTCCGTTCCCCTACCTGTTTGACGAAACCCAAGAGGTCGCGCGCGCATACGACGCGGTCTGCACGCCAGACTTTTTCGGATTTGATACCGATTTCGGCCTTCAGTACCGTGGGCGCTTGGATGAATCGCGCAAGGAAACGGGCCCCAAAGATGCCCACCGCGACCTCTACGAAGCCATGTCTCTGGTCGCAAAAACCGGCCATGGGCCGGCCGATCAGACCCCTTCTATGGGCTGTTCGATTAAGTGGCGTTAGGTAGGTTAAACCCCAAAACATATCAAGGCATTGATTTAAAAAGAACTTCTATTGCTTTAAGAGGGTTTGCCATCGCTCGCGTGCTTGGTTATGTTTGCGGGACCTTGACGTCGTTGGCGTGAGGGTCCTGAGAACTCAACAAAAACCTATTTGAAGTGCTGGAGATATCCGTGGCCGACCACACAGAAGACGCTCTAATCCGCGAGGTCAATGACGAACTTCGCGAAGAACAGATGATGAAACTGTGGAAGCGCTACGGTAACTATCTGGTCGGCGCCGCATTGGTGATTGTCGCCATCGTCGCAGGTTATCAGGGGTGGAAATCTTACGACATTTCCACGCGCACCAGCGAAGGCAACCGTTTCACCAACGCCATGCAATTGGCACAGTCTGGCGACACAGCGGGCGCTCTCAGCGCCATGACCGCCCTAGCGGGCGACGCATCCAGCGGATACGCCGTTCTGGCGCAGTTCCAACAAGCCGCCATGCTGTCCAAGCAGGGCGACGCAGCGAGCGCGGCTCAACTGTATCAACAAATCGCACGCGACAACGTCGGCAACGTGGCGCTTTCGGGTTTGGCCAACATCCTCGGCCTCATGACCGAGATCAATGCGGGTGGCTATGACGCCAAAGCATTGGAATTCCGCCTGTCCTCGATCGCCACCGACGCTCACCCTTACCGCCACAGCGCGCGCGAACTCTTGGGTCTCATCGCCCTGGAATCCGGCGACATGGAAAAGGCCAACACCGTATTCAAAGCGCTGGCCGCTGACACCACAGCCCCCAAAAGCCTGCGAGACCGCGCTAATAAACTGATCCAACGCTAGGGCTCCTAGGGACGGGACGCCTCACATCAAGTCTGGAATATCGAGCATATGCGAAATACAGCTTCCGTGAAAAACATGCGCATCATCCCCCGTTTATTCGCTTTGGCGGTCTTGGCGACAAGCCTGAGCGCCTGTGAAACGTGGATGGGGGGGGACACCACGCCGCCTCTTCCCGGTGAGCGTATTTCCGTGCTCAAACACGAAAGCGCCCTGCAGCCGGAAACCACGCTGGAAACGGGCGAAATTCGCCTGCCGGCCCCATCGCCGACCCCCGACTGGCCTCAGAACGGCGGCTATGCCAATCACGCCATGCATCACGTCGCGGCAGCCCCGCAACTGCAAAAACGCTGGAGCACCGACATCGGTGCCGGCGCCAGTGCGGGCGAGCGCCTGACCTCAACGCCCGTCGTCGCCGATGGGCGCATTTTCGCCATCGACACCGACAGCGACGTCAGCGCCTTTGATGCCAACACAGGTGATTTGTTATGGCGCACCGCCTTGACACCGGACGAAGAAGACGATGGCCACATTCCCGGCGGCCTCGCCTATGATGGTGGTCTTGTGTTTGCAGGTACCGGCTTTGCCCAAGTGATCGCAATCAATGCAACCACGGGAAAGATTGTCTGGCGCAAAACCGTCAGCAGCCCGGTCCGATCCGCTCCCACGGTGCGAGGCGGACGCGTTTTTGCCGTAACGCTGGACAATAAACTTCATGCCCTGGCCGCACGCGACGGCAGCTTGCTGTGGACCCACGCCGGTTCGCCCGAGCTGGCCATGCTTTTGGGCGGTGCAAGCCCCGCTGTAGACCAAGGTGTGGTGGTCGTCCCCTACACCTCTGGCGAACTGGCCGCACTGAAGGTTGATAACGGCCACCAGTTGTGGATGGACAGCTTGACCACCCGGCGCCGTACCGACGCGACCGCCGCGTTGGCACAGATTCGCGCCAACCCGATTATTGATCGGGGGCGCGTCTTCGCCATCAGCCACAGCGGTTTGATGGTCTCCATCGATTTGCGCAGCGGCACACGTTTGTGGGAAAAGGGTATCGGAGGACATCAGTCGTTCTGGGTTGCAGGCGATTATCTGTTCACGCTCACCGGCAACGAAGAATTGGTGGCGATGGAACGTGAAACAGGGCGCATTCTATGGGTCCGTTCACTGCCACGCTGGGATGACCCCGACGCCCGTGAAGGCGTCATTGTTTGGACCGGGCCGCTGTTGGTCAGCGACCGCCTGATTATCGCCAGTTCCGCTGGCGTGGCGATCGCGGTGTCCCCATATACAGGCGAGATACTTGGATCCGTAGAGATGCCGGATGGCGTTTCGGTTCCTCCGATTGTTGCAGGTGAAACCGTCTATTTCCTTTCGGATGACGCCACGCTGACCGCGTATCGTTAATTTGGCGGGCAGACCCCTGTCGCGCTTCGGCGCGTTTTAACTTCGTTCACTTAGTCGCGCTCCGGCGCGCTTTACTTAGTCGCGCTCCGGCGCGCATGGACCAGAAAATTATGAGCCTCACCGTCGCCATTATCGGCCGCCCCAATGTGGGCAAATCGACGCTGTTCAACCGTTTGGTGGGCAAGCGCCTGGCGATCGTCGACGACATGCCCGGCGTAACCCGCGATCGTCGTGAAGGCGATGCCACACTCAGCGATCTCAATTTCAAAGTCATCGACACCGCAGGCCTTGAAGACGCCCACGACGACAGTTTGGAATCGCGCATGCGTCAGCAGACCGAAACTGCCTTTCTTGACGCCGACGTCGCACTGATGATGATCGATGCACGAACCGGCGTTACACCCGTGGACGAACATTTTGTTCAGTGGCTACGCCGCCACAAAACGCCAGTGATCGTGGTCGCCAACAAATGCGAAGGCGCAGCGGGACAGTCGGGCCTTCTGGAAGCCTACGCCCTGGGGCTTGGTGAACCTGTACCCCTGTCAGCCGAGCATGGCCAAGGACTGGTCGATCTTTACGATGCCTTACGTCCCTATGCCGATGCCGCAACCGAGCAGGAAAACTGGGAACGCAGCCAAAAAGAAACCGACGACGCGCCGCTCAAAGACAACGGCGACCTATCCGATGACGACGCGGTTCTGAAGCATCCATTGCAACTTGCCATCGTCGGTCGCCCCAACGTCGGCAAATCGACCCTGATCAATAAATTGCTGGGCGAAGACCGCCTGCTCACCGGACCGGAAGCTGGCATCACCCGTGATTCCATCACCGTGCCGTGGACTTACAAAGAGCGTGAATTCAAGCTGATCGATACGGCAGGTTTGCGCAAACGCGCCCGGGTCACCGGTAAGATCGAAGCTCTATCCGGCGCCGACACCCGCCGCGCGATCGATTTTGCCCAAGTGGTCGCATTGGTTCTGGATGCCCGCGACATGTTGGAAAAACAAGACCTGACCATCGCCAGCAACGTTATCGAAGAAGGCCGCGCACTGATCCTTGTGGTCAACAAGTGGGACCTGATCAGCAACGGCAAAGAAGCCCTGGATAAGCTGCATGATCGCTTGCAGACATCTTTGCCACAAGTTCGAGGCATTCCCATCGTCACCATTTCAGCCAAAACCGGCAAGAACCTCTATAAGGTTCTCGATGCTGTTTTGGATGTGTTCGAGGTGTGGAACCGTCGCGTTTCAACGGCGAAACTCAATCGCTGGCTGGAACACACGTTGGAGCATCATCAACCACCTATGATCTCGGGACGCAGGGTCAAAATCCGCTACATGACCCAGCCCAAGACCCGCCCACCAACCTTTGCACTGTTCGTCAGTCACGCCAAGGGCATTCCGGAATCGTACGAACGATACATGGCGAATGCGCTGCGTGAAGATTTCGATCTGTGGGGCGTGCCCCTGCGCATTGCTGTGCGCAAGGGTCACAATCCGTTCGCCAAAGACTAAGTTAGCCAAACCCAAACGGGGCATTCAGTCGATACTGTCCTTGTCAAAGGTCACCACGACTGCGTCCCCATCCTGGGTGACGGTGTAGCTGCTTGCGTCTTGAACATCGACATCGTTGAGCGTCACAGACACCCCGGTATCATCGCCAAAGGTGATGGTACTGCTTTCGCTTGCAGCATCCGATTGCAGGGTGAAGTCATCCATATTGAATTCCTGTCCTTCAAACCGCAACACATCTTGATGACCAAGATCGAGAACGATGTCGTCCCCGTCACCAGCGCGGAAGACGAACTCGTCGGCACCAACGCCGCCGGAAAGGGTGTCATCACCTGCGCCACCGTCCAAAAGATCCGCCCCGACGCCGCCAACCAGCGCATCGTTACCGGCCTCACCATACAGTTCATCACTGCCTTCGGCTCCGACGATCACGTCATCGCCAACACCGCCGTAAATTTCATCGCTGCCCGCGCCACCATCAATATAATCATTTCCACCGGCACCGCTTTGGAATGTCACGTCTATGGTTGCGCTGGTGGTGGCGGCCTCGCCGGTTTCCAACTCGCTGGAATTCGCCGTCACGCCCAGCTCGAAATCATCTAGGGCACTGCCTTGCGGCAGGGTCAGCGTCAAGTTGTCGAGGTCACTCAGGTCATCGCCCAACAGCGTCCAAGTTCCATCGCCATTGTCTGTGCCCACACTCAAGACTGCACCGCCAGGAACTCCAGAAACTTCAATGCTCAAGGCTTCTGAGCCATCGACGTCGGTCAGGGCTGCGTTCACATCCAGTGCAACGATAACCGGCTCTCCAGCACTGTCGCCAGAATCGTCACCGGCATCATCACCAGCACCGCTGTCTCCATCATCGTCATGGCCGTAGCCGTACCCTTGACCGTGTTCATCATGCCCCTGGCCACGGCCCTGACCATGTCCCTGCTCATCATGATCGTCGTGATCATCGTCGCCATCTGCAGAACCAATAGCGCCGTCGCCATAGATTACGTCCGCACCCGAGCCACCCGTGATTTGATCGTCTCCCATGGTGCCGAAGATCACATCGGCGCGCGGCGTTCCCTCAATGACCTCACCTGGCTGGCCTTCAAGGGTCACCACCACGTCGGACACTTGCAACGTCGGCGCATCTGCCACCGGCGTGACTGCGGCATAGAATGTTGAAGACCCAGTTCCTCCGTCCGACGATATAGCCGTGACGGACAGTTCGATTGAGCCGCTAAAGTTGGTCGGTGGCGTCAGGGTCAAACCCGCCAGTTGATCGGGGGACAAACTCCAACTGCCGTCGCCGTTGTCAGTGCCCGCCGACAAACTTGCGCCATCCGGAACACCGGAAAGAACGATGCTGTCCAGCGTCTCCGTCGTGCTTGCCGGCATAGATGCCGCAACCGTCAGCGCAATGGGGCTGTCTTCCGCTCCAGCAACATTGCTGACTGCGATCACTGGCGTGTCCATAATCGGCGTGACCGTGACACCGATGGTGTCCGCAACCGCGCCGCCATCAGTTGAAATCGCGACAACGTTCAAAGCAAACGTACCCGCATAATCGAGTGGCGGCGTCAGTGTAAGGCCGTCGATCAAATCCGGGGTTAACGTCCAAGTGCCATCACCATTGTCCATACCCGCACTGAGTGTCGCCCCGAACGGAACACCCTCGATGGTGATGGTATAAACCGCTTCAGTCGTATCAGCAGGCATTGAGGCGGCCAGCGTCAACGCTATGGTGCCGTCTTCTGCGCCCACGGCATCGGCCACCGCCAATTGAGGGATATCCGCCAAGGGTTCAACGGTGATCGCGAAACTGTTACTTGTTGTTGCACCATCCGTCGAGGTTGCGACCACACCAAGATTGAGCGTACCGCTGTAATCCGTGGGCGGTGTCAACGTCAGGTACGTAAGTTGGTCGGGACTGAGCGTCCAGGTCCCATCGCCATTGTCCGCACCTGCCGACAGAACAGCGCCGTCCGGCACGCCGGTCACGGTCAGGTAATCGACCGTTTCCCTTGTGCCCGCAGGCATGGATGCAGCCAAGGTCAAAGCGATGGCCCCATCCTCGACACCTGTTACATCCGCGGCAGCGACAACCGGTGTGTCACCGATAGGGTTGACGCTAACCCCGAAGCTTCCCGTCGTCACACCACCGTCACTCGACAGGGTGCTCACGGCAACCGTAAACGTACCGCTATAATCGGTTGGCGGCGTCAATGTCAGCCCTTCTAGGTCGCCCGGCAAGAGGCTCCATGTGCCATCGCCATTGTCCGTACCTGCCGACAAGCTCGCCCCGCCGGGAACGCCTGAGAGCAAAATGCTGCTCACCGTTTCTCCGGTGTCGCTCGACATAGAGGTGGCAAGTGTCAACGCGATTGCGCTGTCCTCCCCCCCGCTTGCGTCGGCGACCGCCAACTGCGGCACATCGGCAACCGGTGTGATGGTCACGTTAACCGTGGCCTGCGCCGTAGCGCCGGCATTGTCCGTCACAAAATAGGTGAAGCTGTCGTTTCCTGAAAAATCCTGGCTGGGTATGTAAGTAAACGTACCGTCCGGGTTGACAGTGACTGTGCCGTTTGCGGGTCCGCCATCCCCTGCAAGGGCAAAGCTCAACGCGCCCCCTTCCAGATCTGACGCCGACAACTGGCCGCTGAAAACATTGTCTTCAGCCGTCATCACAGAACCGGCTTCGGCAACGGGTGGCGCATTAATCGCTTCAGGAACAAGTTCAGGGACCGGCTCAGGCATTGGCTCGGCCGTTGGCTTAGGCGTAGGCTCAGGTGTTGGCGCTGTGAAGGAGGTTTCTTCGGAGGTCGGCAACTCAGCCGCATCTGCGGGTTCGAGAGGCGAGACATCATCGCCGAACACCGCATCGGCCTCACCTGCCAAGGCAGCAGCGGTTATACCTTCGTCAGATGGCATGAACCCCTGCCCGGTTGATGTGACAAATTCATCAAGCGGCACTTCGGTCGCCCCCTCATCCACAAGCCCTAAATCTTGATCCGTTGGAAGTTCGATTCCCGCCATACCGTCGACACCAATGCCATCGACGCCGACACCTTCCAAATCGGGTTCTGGCTCTGGCTCACGCTCAGCAGGCGCGGCTTCAAAACTGGCCAACCCCTGATCCGTATCAGCAGGCTCGCCCGCCGCCGTTTCAAACGCATTCAAACCTTCTGCGCGGGATTCCCGCGAGCCATAATCGTTGGCGTTTTCGTTCTGCATCGGCAGGTACGACAACGTGCCACCAAATGTGTGGACAACGCTCTCAGGCGTGAACGCCGTCGACGTAACGGGGGGCATATTGAAGCCGCCGACCGTCACCGCAAAATACGCCTGGTTCAAGGTTATCGCGCCGCCGTCGTTCACAATCATGACTTCACCGACGAATCCATCGGCTTCTTCCATCATCACCAAATTGAGGTCACGCCCATTGCTTAGGTCCAACCCAATTTGGGTGCCACGAATACCGATGGTCGCCACAGGCGTGCTGATCGTCATCGCATCGGGATCGGTCTTGGACACTTCACCCGACACAATGGTGAAGATCCCCTTCATCACCGACAGTGCAATACTGCCAGCCTGCGTGCCAGGGTCATACACCATTTCATCAAGCACCATGCGCGCATCTTCGCCCATGGAAAGCGCCGCCCCGTCAGCCAGGACGATACCAATACCGGCCCCACTTTCAGTTTCCAGTATGTCCCCTTGGAACACACTGTCACCACTTTGCAAAGTTACGCGGGTGCCATCGGAGCGGATCACCATCACTTCGCCGGACAACTCGGCGACATGCCCAATCGATGCGTCCGGCGCGGGCATCTCTCCTGCCACCTGTCCTGGCGTGGCGGAACCCGCTAACCGCGCCGCCAACTCACCAGAAACACGCGCACCCAACGTTCCGAGCAAGGCTGGCGGGTCCTCCATCATGTAAAAGTCGGCGACCAAAACCTGCGCACCATCCGGCGCCGTCAGCAGCAAATCCGGACCGACATGTTCAAAAACAGCATCTGCGGGATTGAAATCAACCGGGAGAACCACTTGGCCCTCAACCGCTTGGACAAACAACTCACCGCCACCGCCTCCACCCTCGGAACCGCCCAGAGGTGCGCGAAAAATCATCGGTAACATGGCTAAAGCTCCCTTTCCAAGCGTGGGTCAAAAGACACCCCCAACATCAAACCAAGGCTGAGCGCTGAGCCGCGCTTCTCTTTACCTTGTTGCAGTATAGCATTTTCTACATTCTAACGCCCGACTTCACGGAGGACCTCAGATAAGGTCAACATTCTGTTCATCGGGGGTTTCGCTCTTAAACTGGCGTGGTAAACTTTGTTTTCACACATGCATTCAAGGCCTTGCACCTATGATCGAAATCGCCGATGCGTTTAGCACCGCGCTTACGCTGATTCTCACTCTTGACGCAAATTTGGCGAAAATTGTCGGGCTTTCGCTTCAGGTCAGTTTGAGCGCCGTTCTGATTGCCACCCTCATCGGCGTGCCGCTGGGGGCAGGTGTTGCGATGCTCAGATTTCCAGGCCGCGGTGCTCTTCAAATATCTTTGAACGCGATGATGGGCCTGCCCCCGGTGGTGGTGGGCTTACTCGTCTATTTAGCGTTGTCGCGCGGCGGCCCGTTCGGGGTGTTTGGCTTGCTCTATACCCCCACAGCAATGATCATCGCCCAGCTGATTTTGGTGACGCCGATCATCGCCGCGTTGACCCGTCAGGTGATTGAAGACCTGTGGGGCGAATACGAAGACCAACTCACCAGTCTTGGTGCATCGCGTTTACGCGCCATACCAACCTTGATCGTAGACGGACGGTTCAGCCTGTTCACCGCCGTTCTCGCAGGATTTGGGCGCGCCACGGCAGAGGTCGGCGCCGTGATGATGGTGGGTGGCAACATCGACCATGTCACCCGCGTGATGACCACCACCATCGCCCTGGAAGTCAGTAAGGGCGACTTGGCACTGGCACTGGCGCTTGGCATCATTTTATTGAGTATCTCGTTTAGCATCGGCGCCGTGGCACAACTGTTCAAAGATCATCGCGAACGGAGGGCTGGAAAATGACCTACTCGATGAAACACCCCTCCCCCATTTTGCCCCTTAAGCTCGATAAGGTCTGGTATCGGGGTCGAGAAGGCATTCCGCTAATCAAAGACTTGTCTCTGGAACTCACGGCGGGAACACGCACGATGATCGTCGGCCCCAACGGTGCGGGCAAGAGCATCTTGCTCAGACTCTGTCACGGCCTGCTCAAACCCAGCCAGGGGCGCTTGATTTGGTCCGACGGTCGCTTGGCGCCCAAGGCGCAGGCAATGGTGTTTCAACGCCCCGTAATGTTACGCCGCAGTGCTCGCGCAAATATCGATTATGCCCTCGCACTTCAGAACGTAGCGAAGGCAGACCGCGCAGAGCGGATCGAGAACGTTTTGCGCAAAACCGGACTAACCCGTCAAGCCGATGCGCCTGCGCGTGTGCTATCGTTCGGCGAACAACAACGCCTGGCCATCGCCCGTGCCTGGGCATTACGTCCGCAAGTGCTGTTTTTGGATGAGCCAACGGCAAGTCTGGACCCAAGCGCGTCCTACCAAATTGAAGAATTGATACAAACTCTGCATGACCAGGACACCAAAATCATCATGACCACCCACGACCTGGGCCAAGCCAAGCGCTTGGGTGATGAAGTGTTGTTCTTGCACCGCGGGCGCTTGTTGGAACAGGCCCCGTGCGCACAGTTTTTCGAGCAGCCCGAGAACGATTTGGCCCAAGCATTCGTCAAGGGTGAGCTTTTATGGTGGAAACGCGGCGAAGGCCCCCGTCGGGACCCAAAACATGTGCGTTAACCGCACAATCATAGCCTAAAAATTATGCACGACAGATGATTGCAAACGCGCTATGAATGCATACCGTTATTCCCAAATGAACATAACGAATCCAAATTTTAAGTCCATCCCATATCCAAACCCGTTGACTAGGGGAGAGTGCTACAATGCGTTTTCTAACATCACTTTTGTTTGCGGCCAGCTTGTTGATTGGCGGGGCCGCACATGCCGCTGAGTTCATCACGGTTGCGTCGACGACCTCGACACAAAACTCCGGACTGTTCGGTTATATTTTGCCGAAATTCACAGCCAAGACCGGCATTGAGGTGCATGTGGTTGCCGTCGGTACGGGGCAAGCTATTCGCTTGGCTGAACACGGCGACGCGGACGTGCTGTTTGTCCATCACCGTCCATCCGAAGAAAAATTCGTCCGCGACGGTTTCGGTGTAAAACGCTTTGACGTGATGATGAACGATTTCGTAATCATCGGCCCGGCTGCCGATCCTGCGGGCGTAAAGGCCGCCAAAGACGCTAAAGAAGCGCTCAGCCTCATCGCCAAAAGCCGTGCTGCATTCGTATCGCGCGGTGACGACAGCGGCACCCACAAACGCGAACGGGGCCTGTGGAAAGCCGCCGGGATCGAGCCAAAAAAGGATTCCGGAACTTGGTACCGCGAAGCCGGTGCCGGCATGGGCGCGACCTTGAACATGGCCCAGGGCATGGGTGCATACAGCATCTCTGACCGCGGCACATGGATCGCCTTTAAAAATAAATCCGGACTTGAGATCGTCCATCAGGGCAGCGCCAACCTCGCCAACCCCTACGGTGTGATCCTGATTGACGCCAAACGCCACCCGCACGTAAAAACCGAAGCCGGTCAAAAATTTGTTGATTGGTTGATTTCGGACGAGGGCCAAAATGCCATCGCTTCGTACAAATTACAGGGCGAACAGTTATTTTTCCCCACCGCAAAAAAGTGACGGCAAGATAATTTCAACGCATAGGCAGTCATTTCCCTATCGGTGGGGCCTAAAAACCCCACCGAATTTGGGGGCGACAGTCGAACGCAAACGCGCTATGAAGGGAACAGGCGTTATATACCAAAATACACAACGCCACCGCGAACAGGCACCTCATTCATAGCTGAGACCATGCAAGACACATACGGCCGTCCTATCACCTATCTCCGTGTTTCGGTCACTGACCGATGTGATTTCCGCTGCTTTTACTGCATGTCGGAAGACATGACGTTTCTGCCCCGCGAAGATTTGCTATCCATCGAAGAACTGGACAAAGTCTGTTCCACGTTCATCAACCGCGGTGTGCGGAAAATTCGCCTAACAGGCGGTGAGCCGCTGGTACGGCGCGGCATTATGGAATTGATCGCCCGCCTTGGTCGCCACAGAGACACGGGTTTCCTCGATGAAATCACGATGACCACCAACGGCAGTCAATTGGCCAAGCATGCGCACGAAATTAAGCGTCTGGGCGTGGATCGCATCAATGTTTCCCTGGACACGCTGGACTCAGACAAGTTCGCCGACATCACCCGTCGCGGACGTCTGGAACAGGTGCTCAACGGCCTGGAAGCCGCGAAAGATGCAAAACTCAAAGTTAAAATCAACACCGTGGTCTTAAAAGACTTCAATGAGCATGAGCTCAGCGACATGGTCGGTTGGTGCGGCAAACAGGGTTTCGACATGACCATGATCGAAACCATGCCTCTGGGCGACATCGGTGGCGATCGTAGCGATCAATATCTGCCTTTGACCGACGTGCGTACTCGCCTGGAAAAAGATTGGACCTTGGCGCCTTCCAGCCATGCGACAAGTGGACCATCCAAGTACATGACCGTGGCCGAAACCGGGCAAAAGCTCGGCTTCATCACGCCGCTCAGTGATCATTTCTGCGACAGTTGCAATCGCATGCGCCTGACGTGCACCGGAACACTTTATATGTGCCTGGGCCAAGACAGCTCCGTCGACCTGCGCATGGCGCTCCGCGACGACCCGTCCCATGGGCTGCTCAACGCGGCCATAGACCAAGCCCTGACCCTCAAGCCAAAAGGCCATGAGTTCGTGATCGAACCAGGCAACGGCGGCCCGGCGCTCATGCGCCACATGAGTGTTACCGGCGGCTAAAGGCTTACGACTGATTGTCACGCCCCTAAGGCTGTACTAAATTTCCCTCACGCACCGTGCACCGTGCACGTAAAGAGGATTGTTTATATGGTGAAATCCACAGTGACCTACTGGAACCCCTTGGCTGCCGAAAACCTTGGCGTCTGGAATGATATCGAGGGACTGGAAGGCATCGCCAAGGAACTGACCCTCAGCATCGATGGAACAACGGGCGAATATACACGACTCACCGATTTTTCACCGGGTGCCGACACCTCAGCGTTTGGTGGAAAGTCTCACGACTACCCCGAGGAAGTCTTCATTGTCAGCGGGCGGCTGTACGATCAGGCCTTTGATTTATGGCTTGAGACAGGGCATTACGCCAGCCGCCCGCCCGGCGAAGTCCACGGCCCCTTCAAAACCGAAGAAGGCTGTTTGGTCCTGGAAATTTCCTTTCCCAATAAAAAAGCCCCTTAATCTGGGCATTTGCGAGCGAACGGGGTTATACTCCGACCGAATATATCCAGAGCCTTAGGATGATTTGGAAATGAAGTTCAAGACCATCGCCTTTGTCGCAGCGCGCCAAAAGCAGGCGCAGACCGCACTGAAAGCCCTCAAGAACCGCTACGAAAGTGTGCCGCCATCCAAAGCGGACGTGATCGTGGTACTGGGCGGCGATGGCTTTATGCTACGCACTTTGCATAAGCACTTGCATCGCAAAGTGCCGATTTTTGGTATGAACCGGGGCTCGGTCGGCTTCATGATGAACGAATACCGCGAAACTGGGCTGTTGCGTCGCCTACAACGGGCCGAACCGATCGTACTGTATCCCTTGCGTATGACGGCAACGGATTCTCGCGGCAAAAAGCACGAAGCCCTGGCCATCAATGAGGTCTCATTACTGCGCTATACCCGTTTGGCGGCGAAGCTGCGCATCAGCGTCGACGGTCAAGTGCGCTTGGAAGAAATGATTTGCGATGGTGCGCTGGTGTCTACGGCAGCTGGCAGCACAGCCTACAACTTGTCAGCCCACGGCCCGATCATTCCGATGGGGGCCGAATTGCTGGCACTGACCCCGATCAGCGCATTTCGTCCCCGCCAGTGGCGCGGTGCATTGCTGCCCGCCGAGGCCAAAGTCACGTTCGAAGTGCTCGACGCCAAACAACGCCCTGTCAGTGCCGTGGCCGATGACATGGCGGTGCGCAACGTGCGCAAGGTGGATGTGGTCGAAGACCGTTCCGTTTCGCCGGTGCTGCTGTTCGATCCCGAGCACAACCTGGAAGACCGGATATTGCGCGAACAATTCATGGTCTAACGCCACGGCCTAAAAACCTAAGCCCCATGCTGGCCCACCGCGTGCAACACGGATGCAAACCCATCGCCTTTGAGCAGTTGCGCCAATTCACGGTTAACCTGTGCAGCCACACCGGGGCCTTGGTAAACCATGGTCGAATACAGCTGAACCAGCGACGCACCAGCGAGTATTTTTTCATAGGCGCCGCGACCGTTTTCGATCCCTCCCACGCCGATCAAAACCATCTTGCCCTGCGTGGCCGCGTGCATTTCACCCAGAACGCGGGTTGAAGGCGCAAACAACGGACGGCCGCTCAAACCGCCGGCCTCTCCCTTGTGCACGCTGGTCAGGCTATCTGGGCGTTCAATGGTGGTGTTGGACACGATCAAGCCATCAATACCGACCGCCATCGAAACATGAGCGATATCGGCCTTGTCTTCATCGGTCAGATCCGGGGCGATTTTCAACAACAAGGGCGGCGTACGCCCCCCTTGGGTAGCCGCTGCCAGGGCCGCCTTGGTGCGCGTTAGCAATTCACGCAGTGGTTCCGGGCCCTGAAGAGCGCGCAGTCCCGGCGTGTTGGGGCTAGACACGTTGATGACCATATAATCCGCCAGCAGCCCGAACGCCTGCGCGCCGATTTCGTAATCGGCTGCGGCATCTTCGGTCAGCTTGTTCTTGCCCAGATTGACGCCAACGATGCCTTGGCTGCGGTCACGGTCCTTCAAACGCGCGACGGATGCCGCGTGTCCTTCGGAATTGAAGCCCATGCGGTTGATCACGGCCCGATCGCTTTCCAGACGAAACAATCGTTGTTTGGGGTTGCCGGGCTGTGGCTGAGGAGTGATCGAGCCGACCTCGACGAAACCAAACCCCTGGGCCAACATCTGACGACAAACACGGGCGTCTTTATCGAACCCGGCTGCCAGCCCCACCGGATTGGGAAAGTTCAAATCCCACAAACGCACCCCCAGCACATCATCGTCAACGGACGGCGGGGCAGGCACAAGGCCGCGTTCAAGGGCAAGCAAAGCCAGCTCATGCGCGGTTTCCGGATTCAACAGACGAACAACCGGCCAAGCAAGACGGTAAGGATCAATGGGGGAATTAGACATGGCGGGGCCTCATGAGGTTACAGACCTGCTTATAAGGGGATTCCCAACTTGGCGCCAGCATGGCCAAAAATTGCAAAATGCAAATCAGAGCGTCCGTATTGTTAAATGTGCACACGCATATTATCAAAACGCAACATTCATAGCTGCATTCACAGATATGTTTAATGATTAAAATCAATGTGTTGCATTGTCGGCCAAGAGTTGGCACAGGCTTTGCGATACTCCAGGTGAAAGCGGAACGTCCTTTAGGAGATATGCAATGGCAACCTCTTCGCCCCCCAGCAACGCCAGCATATCTTGGGCTTTGCCCCCCAGCGCCCATTCCTCAGACGGTCCGCTTTCAAATTCCCTCAGCTTCATGGAAGCCCTAAGTCAGCAGGGAATCGCCTTTGCCCCCTCAATGCCCGAAGCCGAAGCTATTCAGGCCGCCGCCCTTAAGGCCGGCATCAGCACCAAGCAGGCGCTGACCGCCTATCTCGCCATTCTCGAATACGAGTAAACAATAACTTACTTAGACAAGTGGTTTAGATACATGAAACGACACCAAGGAACTCCTGCCTCCAGTCAAAGTGAAGCTACAGATTTAGATAGGGAGGCAGTGAGACTAACCGTTATATCTGTTAATTTCATTGGCGTGGCCCTAGGTTGGGCGTTCTATGGATTGCAAAGCCTTTAGGTGGAGCAGCTCATTACACACTCTATCCAGTCTTCCTATCACCACGAACAATTACTTGACTATTGTACTGCGGCATAACATATCTTCCTTAACATTAGTTTTTGCTAATTAATGAAATCAACAAGGAGACAGACTATGTCCGGCTTTATCCCCGACTTCCCCAGCGACGGCATCGTGACCGTCAACCGCGTCATCTTGAAACCCGAGTACGATATCGACGAGTTGCAAGAGCGTGTCGCCATGCTGTGCGAAAACGTCAAAACCTACCATTCCGACACGGGCTTTTTCGGTGGACTGGTGATGTTGAACTCGGGTGCCGTTTCCAATGAGGGCAGCACCATCGGTCAGCCCGTGGAAAGCCCGCTCAAGGAGCGCGAGGCGCTGATTGTGACCTTCTGGCGGACATTTGAGGAGCATGAAAAATCTCATAAAAGCGACACATTTCAACCGCTGTTCGCCAATGTTCTGGAATTGTGTGAGAACGGCAACGAAGAAATAGCCTACGAAATGATGTGGTCGGGCAAAGCGTATTCGCCAAAGGATGCCCAGGCCGCACGCGAGGCAAAGCAAGCGTTCGCCGCTTAAAATCAAGCGACGTCCTTCATCGAAAAAGCCCCGTGCCTTCATCGCGCGGGGCTTTTTCAACACCACAAGGAGACGGCCCACAAAATTAGCCCATCCCCCTACCACTGTACTCAGGAAATCTATATAGTTTTTCGTGTTTGTAACCATACTAGGAAGGCTTCACGATCCATATGCTGAAGCTGAAAGTAAAACATAAGTTATTGCTGATCTGGCTAGGTTCCATCTTCCTGACCCTGGCCATGATGGCTGCGCTGTTCGAGTACCAAATCGCAGGGCTTCATCAAAAAGATGCCAAAGCTGCGATTGCCAGCGCCATAAACACCTTGCACCAGAAGCTGGAGCTGGACGCCTCGCGGCTTGAACAAAGCACGCAGACACTGTCGGGCAGGTCAGATTTGATCGCTTCCATGAATATGATCGGTCGCTACCAAGACCCTGATAAATATCAAGTGAGCGTGTTCGACCAAGAAAAACGCAAAATTGCCCAAGAACTCGCCCAACATGCAACCGCCACCGGTGCCGATATTTTGACGCTGTATGATGCCAAAAATGTGCTCGCCGCATTTTATCTCTCACCTGTAGCAGGGGGAAACGGTGCGGGTTATATCAGTTTTGAAAATGGCGAGCCGATCCCCTACATCAAATCGGCTAAAGGCAGCTACCAAGCGTCCGACGCCACATACCTATCCGCCATCATGCGCCAGGTCGCTCTGCTCAAATCCCTGCACCCGCAGCGTACGTCCATCAGCCACAGGGATGGCGACCACCTCATTCTCAGCATAGCCAGGGGTTTGGACCGCATGCGTGCAACCGGCCAAGTTGAGTCCGTCGGCACCATTGTCGCAGGCTTGGTTCTTGGTAAAGAGTTCATTCAATCCGTCTCAAGAGAGACCCGGATGGATCTTCAAGTTTTTCACCCTGGCGAAGCCAACCAACTCACGCCATTAAACGCCCTCAGCGACCAAATTGCCCATAACGAGGTTCCAGAACTGGTGCTCGACGGCAGTCACACCCTTGATCACAGCAACGCCCACACCTGGATGTCGACCCAAAGCACGTATCTGGGTGCCGTTAGCATGGCATTGCGCGACGGTCACTATCTCTACTTCATTTTCACCCAGAAGAAAGAGGCCCTGCTCAGTACCCTCAAGGCCTTTCAAAGCACCATGCTCTGGGTGCTTTTGATTTCAGGCTTGGCGATCATCCCTGTCGGGCTTTTCTTCCTCCACCGCTTTATCACACGACCTGTTGAAAATTTGGTGTTGTGCGCCGACACCTTGCGCCAAGGCACCCCCCAAGACATGGAAGTCTTCACCGGGCGTGATGAATTCAGTGACTTGGCACGTTCATTCCAAGTCATGTCAAGCGCGGTTCGCGCCCGTGAGGAGGCCCTGACTGAAAGTCAAAGAAGCCTCAAAAACGCACAGCGCATTGCCCGCATAGGCAACTGGGAGTGGAACCAGGCAACGGACGAAATGCAGTATTCTGACGAGCTCCACACCATTTTGAAACGCCCGCCCGGGCAATTGAGCACCAACTTCGACGCGCTATTGGCCTGTGTACACCCAGATGATGCACGAACGTTGAAGCACCGCATATCCACGGCAATAGAAAGCGGTAATGCATTCCAAATGGAGCATCGCCTTATCATGCCCGACGGTGACGAGTGCGTCGTCCTTCATCACGGTGAAATTTTACGCGATGAGACCGAAAAGGCTCATATCAACGCCACCGTTCAAGACATTACCGAGCGTCACCTTCTTGAGCGCACGAAAAATAATCTGATTTCGAACGTCAGCCATGAACTGCGTTCTCCATTGACCTCCATTGCCGGTACGTTGGGGCTAGCCGTCGGCGGAGCCTTTGGTCCATTGCCGGAACAACTGCAGCCCATGCTTAAAGCTGCCGACACCAACGCTAAGCGGCTCGGATTGCTCATTGACGATCTTCTCGACATCGAGCAAACGGCAGGCGGCGCACCAACGCTCGACCTCCATGCCATCCCCGTATCAGAGATGCTCAACGAAGCCATAGAAGCCAACAAAGCGCATGCCAACGCATTCGATGTCGCATTCAAAATCGAGGGGCCTGTCGCCAACCTTTACGTGATTGCCGACCCCGGACGTATAGCGCGCGTGATGGCGAATTTGCTCTCCAACGCCGCTAAGTTTTCAGAAAGTGGCGACACCGTTATAATCTCAGCCATGCGCACCGGCGGCCGTGTTGCAGTTTCCGTCTCCGACAAGGGTCCCGGCATTCCCAACGCATTCCGCCAGCACGTTTTCGAACGGTTTTCTCAGGCCGATGCCTCGCTAACGCGCCGAGACCAAAAGGGCGGTACCGGACTTGGGCTCGCCATCACCAAATCAATCATTGAAATGCACAATGGGGACGTTTCGTTCACCAGCGTCTGCTCCCCCTCGCCCAATCACGGAACCACATTCACGTTCACCCTGCCGCGATGGGACGAAACCCAAGACCAGCCCACCACACTCTCATAGGATATAAACTTGGGTGCGGCCCGCTCAGCACTTGCAAATGGCGGTTACGCTAAGAATTCAGAGTGATTTTACAATAACTTGATCCGGTTTTGGTGGCATTGACATCCCTGTGCCGACAAACTTCAACGCGCGTAGACGATGTCTTTACAGACTTTCACAAATGCACGTTTGGTGATGCGTTCACACATAACAGGGTCGGGGCACTGTTCCTGAATCAAGTCGTAGAGTAGAGGGGCTTGATCCACCAGTTCTTCCAGGTTCCACGGAAACTGCCCAAACGCATTGCGCGCCGCGCGAACGGTGTCGTAAATCTGCGTCACAGAATCATCGGAGGACTTATCATCCCGCCCAATACGCCCGACCACATCAACGATGGCCATCAATGCGGCTTTGGTCCAACAGTCCCGTGAAACTTGAGCATCGCATAACTCAAGTGCCTCTTCGTCGTCATCGTTAAGGGAAAACAAAATATCAAACTTGTCCTGAGTGCCGGTTGTGTACAGGTCGTAAACCCGCACCAAAATGGGATGCAAGTGCACGCTGGTGCATTTCACCGAGCCGGGACATTCATCGCACGACAACACGTTAAGAGGACTCCAGCCACTTCGTACTATTGTGGTGAATGTGGTCACCTGATAGACATTTTCAATATAATAATGCATTGTGGGTATGCACTTTTGTTCTTGAGAAATCATAGCGGCGCCACCACATTTATATATGTGCTTATGTGCCCCTGATTTTTTGGAGTGCCTTATATGCAAACAGAACCATCGCCACAACAACCACAGCCAAGCATGTGCAAACGCGCTTTATTTATTGGTTTGGGCTGGTTGTTTTTCGCGTTGGGTGTTGTGGGTGTTTTCCTACCTGTGATGCCGACGACCGTATTTATGATCATGGCATTGTGGGCATTCGCCAACGGCTCCAAGCGCCTGCATACATGGCTTTACACACATCATAAATTTGGCCCGTCATTACAACAATGGGACCATCACCGCGTGATCCCCGTTCACGCCAAAATCGCAGCCATTGGCGGCATGATCATCAGCCTCTCGTACGTCGTTCTGTTCAGTGGCGCCCCCCCGCTGGCCGTTACCGCAACCGTGGCTGTTATGACCTTTGGCGCTGCATATGTCTTGAGCAAGCCCAGCCACATTCCACAAACGGCAACCACACACACCCCACCTTTGCACAAACCCTAAACACAAAAAGGCCGCCCACGCATGTGCGCGGGCGGCCTTGATGTAACAGGTGAGATTACTTTTTAGCTGGGGCTCTTTTAGCTGGAGCTTTCCGAGCCGGAGCTTTCTTAACTGGGGCCTTCTTAGCCGGAGCTTTCCGAGCCGGAGCTTTTTTGGCCGGAGCCTTCTTGGCCGGAGCTTTCTTGGCTGGAGTTTTCCGAGCAGGAGCCTTCTTGGCTGGAGCCTTCTTAGCTGGAGCCTTCTTAGCTGGAGCCTTCTTAGCTGGAGCTTTCTTAGCTGGAGCCTTCTTAGCTGGAGCCTTCTTGGCCGGAGCCTTCTTGGCCGGAGCCTTCTTGGCTGGAGCTTTCTTAGCTGGAGCCTTCTTAGCTGGAGCCTTCTTAGCCGGAGCCTTCTTGGCCGGAGCCTTCTTAGCCGGAGCCTTCTTAGCCGGAGCCTTCTTAGCTGCGGTAGAACCACCGGCCGCCATCACAGCCTTTGCCGACGCGATAATAGCTTTTGCAGATGCCGGGCCGATGCCTGGATATGTAATGAGTTTCTCTGGCGTCATCGCTGCAATTCTTGCCACAGTGATGCGTTTTGCTTTCAGTGCAGCAGCTGCTGCTGGGCCAATACCCTTAACGTCGATGAGTGACGGGTTCGCCATAACTAAGTTACTCCCCTGGTTCCAACTGATCCCCATGTAGTGCCGCACACTCGCGACACATTCATAATAATATGAAGATACACACGCACACAACAAAACAGTTATGCGTAAAAGATAACGTATATGCGAATTATTGATGATTGATGAATAATTACACGCACGCGACATCACATCAAACACAAAAAAAGCAATCCGTGTTTAACTCTTTCATCTCCGAGCAAGTGAACTCAACATGACTAAACTCCATCACTATGCATCGCATCTTGCTTTCTGCTTCACGCCCATTCTGCAATGCCGAACATTACTCACCGTGAAAAAAAATATAAATATTATCTTTTAAAAACAAATGACTACACGCGCATACCAAACACCACCGCAGCATTCACGGTGCATCAGGCAAGGTAAGTTGGATCGCTTCAAAATCGCTTGTTGTTTCCGCCTGCGCCATCATTGTCGCCATCAAAGACATGCATGTGTCGATGGTCCAGCGCACTTGCTTTTCACCAACAGCATTGTTCGACGTCATAACTTCGGGAAGGATGTGTTGCTGCAAAAAACCTGCAACACCTGCCAACGCACGCGCACCGATGCGCACATGATTCTCATCAACGTCGAAACATCCGCAGCGATCGATATGATCGGCTATGGATGAAAGCACATCCATCTGTTCGTCGATGGCTGACGTTGTGCGTTCTGTTCTGGTTGCAACAAAACGAAGCTGCGCGGTGAAAAAGCTGTATTGGTTCATGGATGATTCACGGTTTCAGGGACGAGCTCAGCTCGGCACGTTTCTGCTTCATCTGCTGTTCAAGTTTGTCGCGCAAACCATCAGCCTCTTTTTCGAGTTCTTTTTCCATACGTTTGATACGCCGCGTCAGATCTTCAACCCGACGAATAGATTTATCCCGTTTGCGAGCTTGGTGACGACGAAAGTATTTCATAAACCGCCACTCGCCAACGATCGCAAGCGTGATCAGTCCTGTGATGGTGAAGATAAACGCCACCACCAAATAGGGGGCCTTATCAAAAGAAAATAACGTGCCCCAGAACCCCACAGTGACCAAAGCCGCAGCAACCGTGAACATAACGCGGCGCGTAACTTGGTCGTCGTCTTTGGCTGCATTTTCAGCCGCCGCCACCGCGTTGGCGATTTCAAAGCGCGCCATGTCTTGCCATTGGCGCAACGACATCCCTTCCGCAAAGGTGCGCCCTTCGCGGATAAATTGCTCCAAACGCTTCACGACAAAGTCAGCGCGTTGTTCGGGGCTTGGGTTGCCCGTTTCATCCGGCGGCGGATTTGTTTTTTCAAATTCGGGCAACGCCGGGCGTCCTGGTGTGGCAGCGCCACCTTCTTCGTTAGCCATATTCACACGGTACCGCTCATATATGTTCTCATTGTCTGTCGCTTTTCTTCATATCACGTCCGCTACGTCACCGCGATATTTTGAATATCTACGCGGGTCCCTGTTATAGTGTGGGGCCGTCGGGACAAGCCTGAACGAGAAACAACACACAGAGTACTTATGGTCAATATCTACATCGATGCCGACGCCTGCCCTGTAAAGGATGAAACCGTTCGTGTGGCAACTCGCCACACCCTCAAGACCTTCATGGTCAGCGATGGCGGCATCCGTCCCAGTCAAAACCCAATGGTTGAGTCCGTAATCGTCGCCCAAGGTGCCGACGCGGCAGACGATTGGATCGCAGATCACATCGTAAAAGCCGATATCTGCGTCACCAACGACATTCCATTGGCGGCCCGCTGCCTGGAAAAAGGTGCTCTGGCCATAAAACCAAATGGAGAACGCTTCACCGAGAACGGAATAGGCATGGCGCTGGCCAATCGCGAACTGATGGCCAGCTTGCGCGAAACCGGCCAAATCACTGGTGGACCGCGGCCTTACAGCAAGGCTGACCGTTCCGAATTTCTCAACGCACTGGAAACCACCGTTCAGGCGGCCAAACGCCTTATATAAGAAACCCTGCGGCAATTTAGACCCGACAAAAAGGAAACCCCGGCTCCTTACACAGGAACCGGGGCTTTCAATGTGGTGGCTGGAGGTGGACTTGAACCACCGACTTCAGCATTATGAGTGCTGCGCTCTAACCAGCTGAGCTACCCAGCCATATGGGGTGGGCCGTAATTAAGGCATCCCGAGCGAAGCGTCAAGGGGGAATGGACCAGAACCGCCGGTTCAATTACCTGTAAAATCCGTGACACCAGCCCCGTATTTTCAGCGCGCCCCCCGGAACGTTACAAAACCATCATATTCGTGCAAAAAAACCGTTGGGTTACCCTGCTACCAATGCCTCCTTCCGATGGGAGAATAGGTTCTCCATCCCCATTAATTAAGGGAAATTATCCATGCACACAAAATCGATCAAACGCATTGCCCTGGCCAGCACCATGCTGGCCGGCCTTTATGCCGCAGATGCCTTTGCAGGTGTTAAATCGGTCGAATTTATCGGTATGAATGCCCCCCAAACTCAACAAGAGCTGGAAAGCACCTACACCACGGCCAAGGCCAAAGTGACCTATACAGACGGCAAGACCAAAACGGTCGACATGAAATATGTCACCTTGTTCGACAACACCGACAAGATCGGCACCAACACGTCCGAGGCGGGCCGCTTGTACGATTACAAGGGCAAACCATTGAATGACCTCAACGGCCAGCCGGTCGTCGCAGAAACCCCTGACGCCAACTCTTTGCTGATGTTGCCCGGTGGCGAAACCTATTTGGTTACGCATTGGGAATACGATTGGCTTTTGGGTGACGGCTCCAAAGCCTCAAAAGCCAAAAACTGGTACTCGCGCATGCCGATGACCATGTCACTGACCAAAATCAAACAAGACGTGACAACCGGACGCATGATGGCAACGAACCAAAGCAATATCGATTTTTCCAACGTCGGCGGTTTGTGGATTCCGTGTGCGGGGTCTCAAACACCCTGGAACACGCACCTCGGCGCGGAAGAAGATTACGACCTATTCCTCACGAAAAAGGTCGACGGCGGCATCAAGGCGCTCAACGATATCTATTTCAATGGCGAAAAATCAGCCACGCCTTATCAGTACGGCTATCAGGTTGAAGTCAAGGTCAACCCCGGCGGCACAACCGAAGTGACCAAGCACTACGCCATGGGCCGCGCATCATGGGAAAAAGGCCAAGTTCTCGATGATGGCCGTACCGTGTATTTCGGTGACGACGGACGCCACGTCGGCTTGTTTATGTTTGTCGCAGACCGCCCCGCCGACCTGTCCGCGGGCACCATCTACGCCGCAAAATGGAATCAGGTCCACACTAAGAATGCTGGCAAAGGCAAGCTGACCTGGATCAAACTGGGCCACAGCACCAACGCCGATGTCGCCAAGATGATCGCGGCGGAGAAATTCTCCAGCACCGAAAGCACCATCTTTGAATTTTCCAAAGAACCGAAAAAGGGTTACAAAACCATCCGCGCTGGCCTTAAAAAGGGTGAAGAACACGTCAAGTTGAAGCCCGGCATGGAACACGCTGCTGCGTTCTTGGAAACCCGCCGTCTCGCCGCCTACAAGGGTGCCACGACAGAGTTCAACAAAATGGAAGGCGTTGCCTATAATGCCAAAGGCGGCAAGGTCTACATCGCCATGTCCTACATGAAAAAGGGCATGATGGAAGACCCGAAAGCACCGGCCGACGACATCCGTTTGCCAAAAAACAACGCGGGCGCAACATATGAGCTGAACTTGTCGTCCGGCATCAAGGATTCCGACGGCAACGCCATCGCGTCCGATCTGGTCGCCGTTGATATGGCGGGCATCCCCGAACTGGTCGGCAAGGACTACAAAGACATGGACAAATGGGGCAACAAAGCCGACCCCAACCGTGTCGCCAACCCCGACAACCTGTTCTTCTCGCCCAAAATGAACACCTTGTTTGTCGGTGAAGACAGTGGCTTGCACGCCAACAACTACGTTTGGGCATTCAACGTCGAAACACGCAAGCTGTCGCGCATCCTGTCCGTACCCATTGGGGCCGAATCTACCGGTTTGCAGGTTGTCGACAACATGGGCGGACATGCCTACATCATGAGCAACCACCAGCACCGCGGCGAACGCATTGATGTCGCAGATAAAACGCTGCGTACCGCGCTCGAAAAATCCGTCGACAAGCAAAAGGCTTCGGTGGGTTACATCGAAGGTCTGCCCGGCATGTAAGTCCATTTCGGCGACACGATCCGCGCATCTAGGGGGAGGCTACGGCCTCCCCCTTTTTGGTGCGTTCAGGAAGTGTTCAGGGGGGAACGTTACACTCGGATTTTAGATTGAACCGGACCTCACGGAAAATGATGGAAATGACCATGAAAAAGACACTGATGGTGCTCAGCACCGCATTCACCCTTGCCCTTGCCGTACCGATGATGTCGGCCCACGCTGACAACGACGAACACGAACACGAAGGCGGCGGACGCGGCGGTATGGTCGTAACCGACGCGATGACCAAGAAAGAATGCGGCGATTGCCATATGGCCTTTCCCCCCCGACTTTTGCCATCTGCCGCGTGGAGCGCCATCATGAACGATCTGTCGAATCACTTCGGTGAAGATGCCAGTCTGGATGCCGCAACCCAGAGTAAAATCGAAAACTATCTGGTCAAAAGCAGTTCAAACCGCGGCGGTGCCAGCCCAATGCGTATCTCCGAGCAACGCTGGTTCAAGGGCGAGCACCGCGGCACCCCCGGCACCGGACGTTTGAGCAACCTCAAATCTTGGGCAAATTGCCAAGCCTGCCACCGCGGCGCGGCACGCGGCATGTTCGACGACGAATAAGGTTGCCCCAACACAACTGACCAACAAAAAGGGGAGGCATAAGCCTCCCCTTTTTTATGCGCTGCATTCAAACCTGCGGTCAGGCATTAACGTCGATCACCGCACGACCACGCACCTGGCCTTTGAGAATGGCCCCACCCAACGTCAGAAGATCGCCCAGTGGGTGAACCTCAACCATGGGGGCGAGCTTATCCAGGGGCAGTTCTTTCGCCAAGCGGTTCCACGCAACAATGCGACGCTCGGTCGGGCAATTGACGCTATCGATACCCAGCAAATTCACACCGCGCAGCAAGAACGGCAGCACCGTGGCTTCAAACGCAAAGCCCGCGACATTGCCGACTGCGGCGCAGCTGGCGTTCGAATTCAGCGAACCCAACAGGTTACCGAGAATTTTTCCGCCGACGTTGTCGATGGCGCCGGACCAACGCGCTTTGGATAACGGCCCGCGGGGCGTTTCTTCCAACTCTTCACGAGAAACCAAAGTGGTCGCACCCAAATCCGTGAGATAAGCGTGGGTACTTTCGCGCCCCGTTCCCGCCGCCACGCGGTAGCCGAGGTTCGACAGCAACGCCACACAGACACTGCCGACGCCGCCAGCGGCGCCCGTTACAAGAACTTCGCCTTCATTTTCGGTGGTCAGACCATGATCCTCTAGCGCCATAAGCGACATCATCGCGGTCAGACCTGCTGTGCCGATCGACATGGTTTGAACCATGCTCAGGCCTTCTGGAACCGGCACCAACCATTCTGATTTGACCCGCGCGCGGGTGGCAAAACCGCCCCACCACACTTCACCGACACGCCAGCCGGTGCAGATCACTTCATCACCCGGCTGGTATTTGCCAGACGTGCAGCTTTCAACCACGCCGACGAAATCAACGCCCGGTACATGCGGATAGTCACGCACCAGCTTGCCGATGCCGTTCATAATCATGCCGTCCTTGTAGTTCAGGGACGAATATTTCACCGCAATGGTGGTGTCGCCATCAGGCAGGCGATCATTGTCCAGCGTTTGGAACGAACCGCTGACTTTGCCGTCTTCACCTTGATCGAGAACAAGGGCTTGAAACTGCATTTCGGATGTCATGGGAGGTCTCCGTATTGAAGTGAACGTGAGGGCAAGTTGCCCCGACAAATTATATAGACAGACGCCAGTCGATGGTTTCACCGGCCCAAAAAGGCTTCACCGAGCCACCGCCGGCGACGGGAACGGCATCCGGCGTGGTCCAGGGTTCGCGCGTCAACGTGACCGTTTGCGCGTTGGGGGCCAGACCATAGAACGCCGGGCCATTCAGGCTGGCAAAGGCTTCAAGCCGGTCTAGGGCCTGTTCTTCGTCGAACACCTGGGCATAAAGTTCCAGGGCGGTGGGAGCAGTAAAAATCCCCGCGCAGCCACATGCCGCTTCCTTAGCCGAAACCGCGTGCGGCGCTGTGTCGGTACCAAGGAAAAACTGCCCCTCGCCAGATGTCGCGGCTTCGCGTAACGCCAGGCGGTGCTGTTCACGCTTGGCCACCGGCAGGCAATACAGATGCGGGCGGATGCCGCCACGAAAGATATCGGTGCGGTTGATCATCAGATGATGCACCGTGATGGTCGCGCCGACCCGTGGCCCTTGGGTGCGGACAAAATCCACCGCCGCAGAGGTGGTGATGTGCTCAAACACCACCTTAAGGCCTTGAAAGCGGTTCAGGGTCGGTTCTAGCACCTGGTGGATAAACACATGTTCACGGTCGAAAATATCGATTTCGGGGTCTGTCACTTCCCCGTGCACCAGCAACGGCATGCCGATTTCTTCCATGCGCGCCAGCACCCCGTCCAACTTGGCGATGTTCGTCACGCCGCTGGCGGAATTGGTGGTTGCACCTGCCGGGTACAATTTCGCGGCGCTAAATACGCCCTGCTCAAAACCTGCGGCCAAATCGTCCGGGTCGGTGTCGTCGGTGAGATAGGCCGTCATCAGCGGCACAAACTGCGCACCATCTGGCAGGGCAGCGTTGATACGGTCGCGGTACTGAGAGGCCTGTGCTGCTGTCGCCACCGGCTCGGCCAGATTGGGCATCACGATGGCACGGCCAAATTGCTTTGCCGTGTAAGGCAGCACGGCCTTCAGCATCTCACCGTCGCGCAGGTGCACATGCCAGTCATCGGGGCGGCGGATGGTCAGAGTGTCGGTCTCATTCATGGCTGATTGGATTCACAACTTGATGTTTCTGTATAGGCTTCGGCTCATTTTCACAGCATCGGGGACAGTTGGAAAGCCCCTCAAGCACTCAGCACGTCGAAAACATCACCATCCGGTGCAATGCCTTCCATGTGGATCTTGTGCCATAGAGCGTAAAACAACAGCGTCCACGCCGCTTTTCCTGCGCGACCAACCGGAACGGCGAAAAAATCCCGCACGACATCGGGCTTGCACACTGCCAAGATACAATCTTGTTGGGCCATCAACGCACCAGCCTGCGTACCACGGCCTGCGATCCATTCGCCGACCGGAACCGTGAAACCGCGTTTTTTCGAAAACGGACGCGCCGCAGGCATCGCAGTGGACAACCAGTGACGCAAAACCGCCTTGCCAAGGCCTCGCCGGATTTTCAACCCATCGGGCAGGCTAAAGGCGAATCCAGCCATTTTCGGGTCTAAAAACGGTACGCGCCCTTCCACCCCGTGGGCCATCAGCATTCGGTCCGTTTTAAGCAGCAGGTCGTTGGGCAGCCATGTGGCGACATCCTGGGCCTGAGCGGCTTGCAGGCGCGTCCGTCCATCCCCTCCTGCCCCCATGCGCGCATCAATACCGGCCTGGGCGACACCTGCACGCCACGCACGGGCGGGATCGCTGTCGCGAAGCACACCCAGACCATCCATGATGCCTTTGCGGTACATGTCTTTAGAGAACAGCCAGCGCTTGACGCTGCGGTAACGTCCATAGCCGCCGAACAACTCGTCACCACCCTCGCCCGCTAACACCACCTTAATGCCCTCGGCACGGGCTGTTTGAGCCAGCTTCCAGGTCGGCAATACCGCGTAATCGGCGGATGGATCATCCATGTGCAAGGCAATTTTCGGCAGTTCCGACCAGAAATCTTTTTCGCCGAACTCGACTTCGATGTGATTGGCTTTTTCCGCGCGCGCCAATTCACGGGCGTGTTCGCGCTCATCATGCACATCCGTGCCGGAAAACCCTGCCGTGAACGCCGTTACCGGGTCCACGTTCAGGCGGCTCATCATCGCCAGCAAAACAGACGAATCAATACCACCCGACAAAAACATGCCATAGGGCACATCGGATCGCTGATGCACACCAACGGTATCGTTCAACACTTGGTCGAGTTGCGCCAGCGCCCCGGTTCTGCCGATCGTTTTTGTGCCCCCTGCGGGCAGGGCCTCGCGGTGGTGACGTTGAATAATAACGCCCTTTTCCACCACGATGGTTTCGCCTGGTTTCAGGCGGTGAATGCCCGCGTAAGCCGTGTCGGAGCCGGTGGTGAATTGTAACTGCAACAGCTCATCGCGCTTGTCGGTGTTAAGTATGGCCTCACGCAGATTGGGCGCAATCAGCGCACGCGGTTCAGACGCAAAAGCAAAGCCCAAAGGCGTGTGCGTGTAATAGAGCGATTTAATGCCGAACGGGTCGCGGCTCAGCACCAACCGCGCATGAGCGGCATCCCAAATGGCGAAGGCATACATGCCGCGCAAATGGTCGACAAACGTTACGCCGTGCTTCAGATACAGGTGCAGCGGCGGCTCACAATCGGACAAACTGGAAAATTCCGTGTCCGTCATGTGTTGGCGCAACTCGGGATTGTTATAAATCTCACCGTTGCCGATCAAGGCAACTTCATCGCCACTTCCCCCTCGGGCCACGAAGGGTTGATCGCCGCCCTCGACATCAATAATCGCCAGTCTGGTGTGAACCAGCGCGCACGAGCCATTGCGATACGTGCCTAGACCATCCGGGCCGCGATGTGCCAGTGCGGTGGCAAAGTGTTCGAGCACCTTTTCATCGGGACGATCCGTCTGGGATTGACCAACGAGCCCGGCAATTCCGCACATCAGCCCGCGATCTCCTGAAAGAAATCGAGATAGCGCTTCACCACTTGGCCTTCAGTGAATTCCCGTTCATACCGTAGTCGTCCGGCTTGGGCCAAGTCGTCCGCCAACATATCGTCAGCTAGCACCTTTTTGATCGTTACAGCCATCGCTGAAGCGTCATCGATGGGGGTCAACAGGCCGTCGACGCCATCCTTGATCAGCGACACGGGTCCCTGGCTGGCGGCGGCAACCACCGGGCGGTTTTGCGCCCAGCCTTCGATTACCACATTTCCAAGCGGTTCGTGACGCGACGGACAGACAAACAAATCGCAGGCCGCCATCAGTTCCGGCACATCTTCGCGCCAGCCCAACATGCGTATGCGCGGACGCACGCCCAACCCCAGCGCCAAATTGGTCAGGGCTTCGCGCTCGGGACCTTCACCCGCGATCACCAAATAGGCGTCGGGTACATTGGCCATGGCGCGGATCAGCGTGTCAAACGCCTTGTTGGTGTGCAGTCGCCCCAGGGTCAAAATCATTTTAGCGCGCGCCGGGATGTGCAGGTCGGCCCGCGACGCAGGTAGGCGATGGTCGGCGGCGACGAAATTGGGCAAATAGTGGGTGCGTTCAGGCGGCCAGCCTTCTTTTTTCAGATAATCGCAAATGTCTTCGGTGTTGCCGATCAAATGATCGCAATTACGGTAATATTTAAGATTGTAATAGCCGCCCATACGCGCAGCGAGCACGTAGTCGAGATCGGCAGGACGGCGCTTAGGCATTTTCGACGTCGCACGGTTCATCCACGTCAGCACCGCGTGTGGATGGAATTCGCGCAGCTGGCGCTTGAGCATCAATCCGGTTTTGAAATCGAAACGTCCGCCAAAGCTCAGTTCGACCGGTTCGATCCCAACCGCACGAAAAGCCGCCGCGCGCTGATCGTTTTTGCGGATCACCACGCGCTGGTCGAGTCCGGCCTTGTGCAACCCGATGACGAGTCGAACGAAAAAGGCTTCTGCCCCACCATATTGCGCCCCGGCCATGACTTGGACAACTCTCATTTCCCATCCTCTAATTTGGCTTTGATGTAGGACAGCAGCGGGAACAGCCCAGCCATCAGGGCAATGAGAAAGCCGTACAGTCCTTCCCGGTAGCCCTTACGCCCAATGTAGCATTTGAAAAATCGCGAAAACAAACGCCGGATGTTATTGGCAAGCGAACCGATTTTTCCCGACGCCCGCAGATCATTGGCGCGCGCGGTGGAATAGCGATCCAGTCGCTTGATCATGTCGGAAATATCACGGTCCACGTAATGGATCATGCGATTTTCCAGCCACATGCGTTCGCCCTTCAATTCCACGCCTGGATGAATGCGCTGCTGGCCCCAGACCTTTCCACCCCGGGAATACAGCCGCACGGTGGCGCTGACCCCCCAAGATGCCCCCCAGCCATAACGCACCAAGCGCTCGCCGACATAATTGTCATAAGGGATCAGGAAATGACCAAACGGCGCTGTCTTGATTTTTTCGCGCATCTCGGCAGCGAGTTCGGGAGAGACACGTTCATCGGCATCGACCTCCAAAATCCAGTCGCCGCCGCACACATCGATCCCGGCGTGACGGCGCGGGCCTTCGATATCCCAGCTGCCTTCGATCAATTGATCGGTATAACGCGCGGCAATGGCCTTGGACCCGTCTGTGCACTTGTCCAATACCACCACGATCTCATCGGCGAACGCAAGCGTATCGAGGCAGTCTGCGAGGTGATCTTCCTCGTTATGCGCAACGACAAGGGCGGTGAGCTTCGGCTCAGGGGTCGGGCTCGTATTCAAGTGACCTGGCTCCACAATGCTTTGGCGGCCCGTTCGGCCTGATCGACGCTCAAATCCCCCATCAGGGACGGCGTGTTGCGATAATCATAATCTGCGGGAAAGACTTCATCATAATTTTTATCGCCGCGCACCGCGCGGGCTTTGTCACCCCAAGGGGCATAATGCGCTTCACGCGACGGTCCGAACAGCCCCAAAGTGGGAATACCAGCCGCAGCAGCCATGTGCATCAAGCCGGAATCGTTACCGACATAAAAGGCCGAGTGCTTCAAACACGCCGCCACAGTGCCCAACGCCGCGTCGCCCACCAAATTAAGAGTGCGCTCCGCAGGTAACCCATCGAGCACCGGTTGAGCCATATGACGTTCGGATGTATGCGCGATCACCGCAATGCGCGCACCCGGCAAAATACCGTCGTCCGCCGTCAAACGCAGCGCCAGTTCCACGAAACGATCCGCGTCCCACGTTTTACCGATCCAGTTGGCGGTCGGCCCCAGCGCCAATACAGGTGCGCCATCGGGGATCAGTGTACGGGCCTGAGTATCATGTTCATCAAGCGTCCACAGCGTCGGGGCCGGCAGAGTACCCGCAGCCCCCACCAGCGAGCCCATTGCCGCCACCCTGTGCTCGTGCTTTTTATTAGCCTTTCCCAAATGCAGTTGGCGCTTGGACACCAACGCATAGCTGAGCGGCGCGTTGCGCAAATCCACGACCACATCCCAAAAAGTTGTGATGCACTCGCGCCACATCACCCACCAATGCAGGCTGTGCTTGCGTTTCGGCAGCTCGATCACTCGTTCCAGCCCCGGCACGCCCGCAAACAGGCCTGCCGGCACCGGACCACATACCACTGTGACCCCAGCGCCGGGATAGGCCTCCAGCAGGTGCGCGAGCACCCCGGTCGACAGCACCGCATCGCCCAATCGATTAGAAGTGATAAATAAGATACGCTTCACTCAATATCCTTTGGATATCCTTCGGCCGCTTTATCGAACCAATCGCTCGAAAAAGAAAGCCCATACTGCCCTGAAGCGCCTTTATAAGGGCCGCGGCATCAATTGCCTAGAGCCCTTGCCATTTGCCCCCGGATGCACCACCTTTTGCATAACCTTCACACCAAAGACAACTTAGGTTGATCCATTCATGAGCGACAAAGCCTATACGCCCCTTCCCGCCCGCGGCCTGATCAAGATCGAAGGCCCCGACGCCCGCGACTTTTTGCAAGGCCTGGTGTCCCAGGACATGACGCGCGTGAGCGAAACCCTGGCTGTTTATTCCGCATTTCTCAGCCCGCAGGGGAAGTTCCTCTACGATTTTTTTGCATTCGAGCTGAATGGCGCGCTGATTTTGGACTGTGAAGCGGAACGACGTTCCGATTTTTTCAAACGTTTGAGCATGTATAAGCTACGCTCCAACGTCACGCTCAGCGATGTAAGTGACGATTTTCAGGTGTACGGCGTCTTGGACACCCTTGACACCACCGCACGCGGCCAATGCAAGGCGCTGGATGGCGGTGTGATCTATGCCGACCCTCGCCTTTTGGATATGGGCTGCCGTGCCGTGCTGACCAAGGGCGACGCCTCCGCGCTGGAAAGTCTGGGACTGAGTGTTGGCGATATTGAAACCTACGAATATCACCGCATACAGCTGGGTTTGGCCGATGGCAGCCGCGATATGAGTGTCGACAAGGCCTTGTTGCTGGAAAATGGCTTTGAGGAACTGGACGGCGTCAGCTTTTCCAAGGGCTGTTTCATGGGCCAAGAACTCACCGCCCGCACCCGTTATCGCGGTTTGGTGAAAAAGCGCCTACTGCCGGTTAAAATCGACGGCACCGCACCGCCTGTGGGAACCGTGCTGGAAGTCGACGGACGTGAAGCCGGCGAAATGAAGACCAGCACGGGCGACGTCGGCTTGGCGCTGATCCGTCTCGACACCCTCGAAGACGATACCAGCTTCACCTGCGCGGAAGCCACGCTCCGTCCGCAAATCCCCGCTTGGGTCCAGTTCCAGGAACAAGTTGAAAAATAAGTCATGCCCGAAGCCCCACCCGAAGACATCGGCCAACTGCTCAATCTGATTTCAAGCGCCTACACGTACCGCATCAACCAGTGCGGCCCGGTGGCCAACGGCGTGTTCTGGAAAGACCAGGACGGTCAGGTGCTGCGCTATGAGCTGTTGTTACAGGCGGTGGCCGAAGAAGATCTGGGCGACCCCATTACCGTCAACGATCTGGGCTGCGGCTATGGCGCGCTGTTCGATTTACTGGCCGACCAACACATGATGAAAGACGGTCATTACTTTGGCTACGACATCTCGCCCAAAATGATTATTGAGGCCCGCTCTCAACATCCCGACCCACGCGCAACCTTCATCGAAAGCCCCGTTGCCACCGAAATGGCTGACTATTCCTTTGTATCAGGCACCTACAACATGAATTTCGGTGCCCGCCGCGACATCTGGGGCGAATACGTCAAAACCAGCCTAAAACGGTTGTGGGACAAAACCTCCAAAGTAATGGCCTTCAACATGCTGGACTCTGCGTCACCGGAACGTCTGCTTGATCTCTATTACGCCGACCGAAATGAATTTGTGGCGTTTGCGCTCACCTTGTCACCAGAAGTCGAAATCATCGACGACTATCCCCTCACCGAATTCACCATTTATGTGAAACGCGTGGGTTAGCGCGAAATTTTTTGGGCCAAATCAAGCCCTTCGCCACGACCAACAAACCATCTTGACTTAGAGCATGCTCAAACCCTTAGGCTAGGACACGTCAAAACGGGAAAGAGGCACACATGAAAGTTGGTGAACTTGCGAAGCGTTCTGGACTGTCGGCACATACAATCCGCTATTACGAACGGATTGGCCTGCTCCCCTATGCAGATCGGGACCAGTCCCAGCATCGCAACTACGATCAATCTATCTTGATATGGGTAGAATTCCTCATACGCCTCAAGCAAACCGGAATGCCAATCCGGGAAATGATCCAGTACGCCGAGCTGCGCAAGCAAGGTGTCTCATCAGAAGATGAGCGACAAAGCCTACTTGAAAAACATCGGGAGCTTGTAAAGGACCATATTGCTGAACTGCAAGCCAGCCTTCTCGTTCTCGATGCAAAAATATCCGGCTACGCCAATTCTGAACGAAAGAGAGCTAAATTATGAAGAGCGAACAGTCCGAAAGCGAAAGCCGTTTTGAACGTGGCGCTCGCATGCTTTCCGAAATTGATGGAACGACAGGAGAGGAGGTCGTGCAATCGCTTGCCGATATCGCGCCTGACTTTGCTCGCTATCTTGTTGAATTTCCATTTGGCGATATCTACTCCCGCCCGGGACTGAGCTTGCGCCATCGCGAAGTTGCAACCATCGCTGCGCTCACGGCCCTCGGCAATGCGGCCCCACAATTGAAGGTTCACATTAAAGCCGGCCTCAACGTCGGCTTGACGCGCGATGAAATCGTCGAAGTGATTATGCAAATGGCTGTCTACGCAGGTTTTCCAGCAGCCCTAAACGGTCTGTTCGCGGCCAAGGACGTCTTCGCCGAGTACCCTGACACCTAAGCTGGCGAGATCGACTGCAACAACCGCAGCAGGTTCTGACCACGCACGTCATCGGTTTCTAGACCCGCAAGCTTCAGCATTTGCTGTTCCATATCGCCATAACAACGCCGAAAAGCGCCAATACGCTCGTGATCCTCGCCTTCGGCCAGTTCCGGGTTGTCCATGTTCCAATGCACATGGACGGGATTGGAATACCAAACCGGCAACTGGATGGACTGAAGGCTCGCCGCCAGCGTAATCACAGCGTCCAGTCGCGGTGCACTGGGGACGGTAAAGGTGTTCCAGCTTTTGGGAAATTGATCCGACGTATCGTAACCAACCTGTTTGAGCGTTTCTTTGACGTACGGGCTGATGGCCCCAATGGGGTTGTTACCCGCACTAAAGGCACAAAAACGCCCCTGCCCAACGGTATTGAGCAAGGCCTCGGCCATGATGCTTCGACAAGCATTGCCCGGGCACAAAAACAGGACGTGCAGTGGTTCACCGGTCATTCCGGTCAGGTGCTCCCCAGTGCATTTTTTAACACTTAGACCCTAAGTGCCAAAAGACCTAGGGCTTACGCATTATCCTCCGCTTCGACACCCAGTGCGGCCTGAGCCGCAGCAAGGCGCGCAATAGGAACACGGTAAGGTGAACACGACACATAGTCCAGACCCACCTCATGGCAGAAATGCACCGAAGCCGGATCGCCACCATGTTCACCGCAAATTCCGACATGCAAACCGGGACGTTGGGCGCGGCCCCGCTCGGTGCCGATCTTCACCAGCTCGCCGACCCCAGCTTGATCGAGGGTGACAAACGGATCAGAATCGATAACCCCCTTATCACGGTAAATCTGCAAAAACCGTCCCGCGTCATCCCGCGACAAGCCATAGGTGGTCTGGGTGAGGTCGTTGGTGCCGAAGCTGAAGAACTCGGCATCTTTAGCGATTTCACCTGCCAGCAAAGCTGCACGGGGCAATTCGATCATGGTGCCCACATGGTATTCAAGCTTGACGCCACGCGCGCTCAAAACCTCTTCGGCAACCTGAACTACCACGTCTTTCAAACGTGAAAACTCGGCATGATCTGCGACCAGCGGGATCATCACTTCGGGATGCACGTCCTTGCCCGCCTGAACAAGATCGGCAGCCGCCTCAAAAATGGCGCGAGCCTGCATCTCGTAAATTTCCGGATACGTGATCGCCAAACGACAACCACGATGGCCGAGCATAGGGTTGAATTCGTGCAGGTCGCGCGCACGGCGTTCCACGTCGTCGATCGTGACACCCAAAGCATCGGCGACTTTTTTGATGTCGTCTTTGCTTTCGGGCAAGAATTCATGCAATGGCGGGTCGAGCAAACGGATGGTGACCGGCAACCCCTCCATGATCTCGAGCAATTCGAAAATATCCTGACGCTGGTAGGGCAGCAGTTTGTCCAATGCGGCGCGGCGTGCCTCGACGTCCTGGGCAAGGATCATTTCGCGCATATGAATGATGCGTTCGGGATCGAAAAACATGTGTTCGGTGCGCGCAAGGCCGATGCCTTCCGCGCCAAAACCGCGGGCCACCTTGGCATCCATGGGCGTTTCGGCGTTGGCGCGCACGCCCAGACGACGCACCGCATCGGCCCAGGTCATCAACTGTGCGAAATCGCCGCTGAGTTCGGGTTCCACCGTCGCCACTTTGCCACGCATCACTTGGCCCTCGGAACCATCAATGGTCACCAAGTCGCCTTCGTTCAGCACTTCGCCCAGCGCTGTCAGGGTCTTGCCCTTAACGTCCACAGTGATGCCGCCGACACCCGACACGCACGGCTTACCCATGCCGCGCGCAACCACGGCTGCGTGGGACGTCATGCCGCCCCGAGTGGTCACAATACCGTTGGCAACATGCATGCCGCCGATGTCTTCCGGCGAGGTTTCTACGCGTGCCAAAATGACCTGTTCGCCGCGGTCGGTCCATGCTTCGGCATCCTTGGCGGTAAACACCAACCGGCCCGACGCCGCCCCCGGCGACGCGGGCAAGCCTTGGCCCAAGATGTCGCGCGGCGCATCCGGGTCGAGGGTCGGGTGCAGAAGTTGATCCAGGTGCGCAGGTTCGATCCGGCGGATGGCTTCGCCCTGATCAATCAAGCCTTCGGCAACCATGTCCACGGCGATTTTCAGCGCGGCCTTTGTAGTGCGCTTACCGCCGCGGGTCTGTAAAATCCACAGTTTGCTTTTCTGGATGGTGAATTCTAGATCCTGCATGTCCTTATAGTGCAGTTCCAGCGTGTGGCGCACGCCGTCCAGCTCTGTGTACAGATCGGGCATGACCTCTTCGAGGCTCGGCAGCTGCAAATGCGCGCTTTCTTTTTCCGCCAGCGACAAAGGCTGCGGCGTGCGAATGCCCGCGACCACATCTTCGCCCTGAGCGTTGACCAGGTACTCGCCGTAAAACAGATTTTCGCCCGTCGACGGATTGCGCGTGAAGCACACACCCGTGGCGCTGTCGTCGCCCAAATTTCCGAACACCATGGTCTGGACGTTGACGGCGGTGCCCCATGCCTCAGGGATGTTATGCAGCTTGCGGTACGTTTGCGCACGCTGATTGGTCCAGCTTTTGAACACCGCCCCAATGGCCGCCCACAATTGCTGGCGCGGGTCTTGGGGGAACGGTGTGCCGGTCTGGTCTTCGATGGCGGCAATGTATTTGGGCAGCAAAGCCTTCCAGTCGTCGGCAGTCAGGTCGGTGTCCAAATTCAGGGCGTGGTCGAGTTTGTAGTCTTCCAGCAAATCTTCGAAGTGATAGTGATCGACTCCCAATACCACATCGCCGAACATCTGAACGAAGCGACGATAGCTATCATAGGCAAAGCGCTCATCGCCGGTTTCTTTGGCAAGAATGGCGACGGCTTCATCGTTGAGGCCCAAGTTCAAGACCGTGTCCATCATGCCCGGCATCGATGCCCGCGCACCGGAACGCACCGACAGCAACAACACCCGGCCCTCAGTGGCCCCACCGCCGAACGGTGCGCCCATAGCGGTTTCCAGCTTAGCGATCGCGGCGTTCAGTTGCTCGTTGAGACCATCCGGATAATCGCCGCCAGTTTCGGTGACATGCGTGCAAACTTCGGTGGTGATAGTAAAGCCCGGCGGCACCTGCAAACCAATCGAGCACATTTCGTGCAGGTTGGCCCCTTTGCCCCCCAGAAGGTTGCGCATCTGTGCGCTGCCTTCCGCTTCGCCATCCCCGAACGAGTAGGTCCACTTGCGCTTGTCAGACATTGCTTGGCTCCGTCAGCCTTCGATTTTGGAGAAATCGGCGATATCGCCCATCACACTTTGAATTTGAGAAAGAAGCATCAAACGGTTTTGGCGAACCTTTTGATCTTCCACGTTAACCATCACGTCTTCGAAAAAGGCATCCAGCGGCCCCCGCAAAGTGGCCAGCGCGGCCATGGCGTCGGCGAATTTCTCTTCGCCCACCAGCGCGCGACTGCTCGCCCCTGCCTTGTTCAGTGCCGCAAGCAAGGTGCGTTCGGCGTCTTCGACAAATGCACTTTCGTCGGGCATGCCCGCGTAGGATTTGCCGTCTTTCTTTTCTTCGATGCGCAAGATGTTGGTGGCGCGCTTGTGCGCGGCCAGCAGGTTGACGCCGTCGTCGGTGGCAACGAACGCACTCAACGCATCGACCCGCGCCATTAGACGAACAAAATCATCTTCACCAAGCGAAAACACAGCATCAATCAAATCATGACGCACGCCCTCACTCTTGAGGTGGACCTTAAGACGGTCGGCGAAAAAGGCCAACAGGTTGGCCTCGCCGTCTTCATAGCTCACTCGTTCGCCGTTAACGAAAAACGCATGATCCAAAACACTCAACAAGGAGATACGCAATTTATTTTCAACAATCAGTCGAATTACACCCAAGGCAGCGCGACGCAACGCGAACGGATCTTTAGAGCCAGTGGGCTTCTCATTGATGGTCCAAAAACCTGCCAAGGTATCGATCTTGTCCGCCATCGCCACGGCCACCGAGACCGGCGCGGTGGGGCAATCGTCGCCGGGACCGACAGGTGAATAGTGTTCAGCAATGGCGTTGGCGATCGCTTCGGGCTCACCATCGTTGAGCGCATAATAACGCCCGATGATGCCTTGCACTTCGGGAATTTCGTAGACCATGCCGGTGACCAGATCGCACTTACACAGCTCTGCAGCACGTACGGCTTGGGCTTTATCCGCGCCGACATTTTCGGCTAGGAATTCTGCCAAAGACATAATATGTGCAACCTTCTCTTCGACGGTGCCGAGCTTGGCGTGAAACACGATGTCTGCAAGCTTCGGCGCGCGGCTGGCCAGCGTGACCTTGCGGTCCTGGTCCCAGAAGAATTTGGCGTCCGACAAGCGCGCGCGCAAAACCCGTTCGTTGCCCGCGACGATGGCTGTTCCGCCATCGGGCGCGACTTGGTTGGAAACCATGATGAATTGCGGTGCAATGGTGCCGTCGGCATTCAACACGGTGAAGTATTTTTGGTGCGTGCGCATGGTGTCGGACAACACTTCGCCCGGCAGCTCCATGAACTCATCTTCGATCGCGCCCATCAACACCACCGGCCATTCGACCAGACCGGTGACTTCCTGCAACAGTCCTTCGTCAGGCTTGAGCGTCAGCCCAGCCTGCTCGGCAATCTTTTCGGCCTGAGAGATGATTTCCGCGCGACGTTCCGATGGACACAGCATCACATGAGCCTCGGCCAGCTTGGCGCGGTAATCGGCAAAGTTTGCAACCGCGATAGGACCGGGGTTGAGGAAACGGTGACCATAGGTGTGCTGATTGGCTTCGACACCAGCGAAAAAAACCGGCACAACCGTGCCACCGAACAGGGCCAGAATGTTGTGCAACGGACGCACCCAACGTTTTTCGCCAGCCCCCCAGCGCATGGACTTGGGCCACGGCAGCGCGTCCATAGATGCGTTAAGAACATCTGACAGAACGTCTGCGGTCGGCTCGCCCTTTTTTTCGATCACCGCGAAGTAGAAGGTTTTGCCTTTGACGTCACGCTGTTCGCAATCGTCGATGCTCATCCCGCCCAGCGAGCCGAGGAAGCCTTTGAGCGCTTGTTCCGGCGCACCGACCTGCGGGCCTTTGCGTTCGTCTTTGACGTCCGGCTGTTTTTCCGGCAACCCGTCGATCACCAGACACAGGCGACGCGGCGTGACGAAAGCTTCGGACTTGGTCCAGTCAAGCCCGGCTTTCTTCAAGCCGGTTTCGACCAAGTTCTTCAGGTCCGCAGCGGCGCGCGCTTGCATGCGGGCGGGAATTTCTTCGCTGAACAGTTCGAGGAGCAACTCGGCCATTATTCGGTCTCCTCTCCCTGAGTTTCTCCGTTAACCCACGCTTCGCAGCACCCTTTTGACAAAGTCCGCACGCGCCCGATATAGGCTTGGCGTTCGGTCACGGAAATAACCCCGCGGGCATCCAACAGATTGAACAGGTGGCTGGCGCGGATGCATTGTTCGTATGCTGGCAGAGCCAATGGCTCTTCCAAAGCCAAAAGCGCCTGACAATTTTCTTCGGCGTCCATGAACTGGCGAAACAGCTTTTCGGTGTTGGCGTGTTCAAAGTTAAACGCGGATTGTTCTTGTTCGTTGCGCATGAACACGTCGCGATAACGCACGCCCTCGCCGTTCCAATCGAGGTCGTAAATGCTTTCGACGCCCTGGATGTACATGGCCAGGCGTTCCAACCCGTAAGTAAATTCCACCGCCACCGGATTGCATTCGAGGCCGCCGACCTGCTGGAAATAGGTGAACTGGCTGACTTCCATGCCGTCGCACCACACTTCCCAACCCAGTCCCCACGCGCCCAACGTCGGGCTTTCCCAATCGTCTTCGACGAAGCGAATATCGTGCTTGGCACTGTCGATACCGAGCGCCTTGAGGCTGTCGAGGTAGAGGTCCTGCGAATTGGGCGGTGACGGCTTCATCATCGCCTGAAACTGGTAATAGTGCTGCAAGCGGTTGGGGTTTTCGCCATAACGCCCATCGGTGGGGCGACGCGAAGGCTGCACGTAGGCCGCTTTCCATGGCTTCGGTCCCAAGGCACGTAACGTGGTCGCCGGATGAAAGGTGCCAGCGCCGACTTCTTGGTCATGCGGCTGCAAGATCACACAACCGTGCGAGGCCCAAAAGCTTTGCAGCTTCAGGATCAAGTTTTGAAAGCACGTATCAGGATTGGGTGCAGGCACACCGGACATGGGACAAAGCCTTAGCAAATTTAGGGCGGAATCGAAAAATGTTGCAGTGCGGCGAAGATAGCCTTGAGCCTATGACCGGGTCAAGGCGCGAAAGCCGCAATTGTCTTATTGATCAACCTTGAAAGGGACAGTTGTCTTTCCCGCAGGAGTTCCCGCCACGGGTGACATAGGCATGACACACCTTGCACTCGACCATATCTTCAATACCGTCGGCACTGGGGCCAGTATCCGCTGGGGGGGCCGCCGGGGGTGCTGCCCGTTCACGCGTTTTACTTTTGCGGGGATTTACACGCGCGTTTTGCTCACGTTGATCCTGGATGCGTGAAAAGTACTTAAACGCGTTCCACACCACGACGACAACGACGATCGTAAAGATGATTTTAAACAGGCTGAATCCGAACATAGGTCACTTGTAAGGGCGTGCCGTCCAAGGGTCAAATGCTTACTTGAGGTTCATGCCCTCAAATGCAATTCGCCGCCCTTAAGCGCGGCGTCGGCGCTGTCCGTGTAGCTGCCATCATCATTGTGCAGCGTCAAACCGTTGAGCAGTTTCATCGGTGACTTGATGCCCTTGCGCGCACGCACGATCACCCGGTGGGAATTCACTTCCCCCTTGGGCCACAAGGGAAAAATCGTGACTTCCCCGGCACGCCCTTCCAAACCGATCAACAGTTCTGCCAACCGATCGGCGCGCTGAATAAAGGTCACAGAGCCTTTGCGGCGGCAGAACTTCAACGCAGCATCGACCCAGTCTTCCAAGTCGGCGTCGCCTTCCACATTGGCCATTTTTTTCGACTCGTTGGGCGGATGGTTGCCGCGATCGCCACTCAGATAAGGCGGATTGGCAAACACATGGGCGTAGCCCTCAGTCTCCAGCTCGGCAGGGGGATTGAGGAGGTCGCCGCAAAAGACACGCATGCGGTCTGCATATCCATTGGCCCGGACATTCAGTTTCGCCAAGTCTGCAAGCCGGGGCTGAAGTTCCAAACCGTCAATGTGCACCCCTTCGCACCGCGCAGCCAGACACAACATCGCCGCCCCGACCCCGCACCCAAGGTCGAGCACACGTTCCCCCGTCTCGCCCTCTCTCCCCGTCTCGGCTCGGATCACGGCGGCCAGCAGCACGGGGTCAACGGCGGCGCGGTATCCATCGCGTGGTTGATTGAGGATCACCTTGCCGTCCAAAATTAGGTCTTGGGTGGTGTCGTTCAGTAGAGTGCTCGTCATGTTCGTAAATCTCACTGCCCCGCCGCAAGGCGGTCGGCCTCAGCCAAAATCACTTGCGCCTCGCGCTTGTCCTGGTCCGCCACCATAATACGGCGTGGAATGGCCTGCACCGAGCCATCCATGATGCTCATGTGTTCATCCAGCACCAAAACCTCGATCCCTGCGTCCGCCAACTGGGCCCGAAGCCACGATATCATTACGGGATCATTGGTGCGCAGAAGTTCAAACATACAACTTTATTCCCTCGAAATACCGTACATATCCCTATGGACGCTTGACCAAGCCCCGTCTGGGCGGTCATATATGCGCCAACACTACTGTAATAATTCGATCAGGGCACGAAAAACACCCGATTGAATGGGCCGGCATCACTAAACGGCATCACGAATGGCATCATGGGGAGAAGCGCTTTGGGCGTGGTCGTAAACCTGAACGAAGAGCGCGCGAAAAGTTCACCTTTGGACCGCTTGGCGGATTTGGTCGCCGACGACCTCAAAGCTGCCAACATCGCCATTGTCGAGCGCATGCACAGCCCGGTGTCCCTGATCCCGCAACTGGCGGGTCACATCATTGCGGCGGGCGGCAAGCGTCTGCGCCCGATGCTGACACTGGCATCCGCGCGCATGTGCGGCTACACAGGCGACCGCCATGTGCTGCTGTCGGCGTGCATCGAATTCATTCACACCGCCACCTTGCTGCACGACGACGTGGTGGACGAAAGCGACCTGCGCCGCGGCGCGGCCTCGGCCAATGCGCTGTGGGGCAACAAGCCCAGCGTCTTGGTCGGCGATTTCCTGTTTACGCGCTCATTCGCGCTGATGGTCGAAGACGGTGATCTAGAGGTCCTACGCATTCTGTCCCAAGGCTCTAGCATCCTGGCGGAAGGCGAAGTGCTGCAATTGGTCACGGCGAACGACACAGAAACCAGCGAAAGCGCGTATATGGAGGTCATTCAGGCCAAAACCGCCGAATTGTTCGCCGCCGCCGCCGAATTGGGCCCGGTGATCGCCGAACGGCCGAAAAAAGAACAAGAGGCGTTTCGCGCCTATGGCCTCAACCTCGGCATCGCATTCCAACTGGTCGACGACGTTTTGGATTTCTCCGCCAAGCAGGAAAAACTCGGAAAGGCCGTCGGCGACGATTTCCGCGAGGGCAAGATCACTCTGCCCATCGTTCTGGCGTTTGCACGCGGCAGTGATGAAGAGCGCACATTTTGGCGCCGCACAATGGAAGAGCTGGATCAAAACGACGGCGACATCGAACACGCGATGGAGCTGTTGGAAAAACACAAAGCGCTGACCGATACCATCGAACGCGCCCGCCACTTCGGCGCCATCGCGCGCGACGCACTCGGCGTATTCCCCGAAAGCGACATCAAAACCGCACTTTTGGACGTGGTCGATTTCTGCATCGATCGCGCCTACTAAACACCGCAAACCGGGGCTGCATCAGGGCATAAGCCCCCCTTTGCGTTGCCTCTTGCGTTGACGGGGCCACGGCGTTATATAAGCGCCTTCAAATGAGCATGACCATTATCGGAGTGTAGCTCAGCCTGGTAGAGCACTGTCTTCGGGAGGCAGGGGCCGGAAGTTCGAATCTTCTCACTCCGACCAATAAAAACAACGGGTTAGCCGGTAACGGCTGGCTCGTTTTTATTTGGCCGCGACACACTATGCTCAAGCGGTTGATCTACGCCGCCCGTTTCGGAAGAAAATTATAGGAATTTTAAGTACCCAGAGGTAACGTCTTGATTGAGCGCACAGAAAGTTCACTCAGGGGACGACCTATTGGAAGGTTTGTTGGAATTTAACGTCGGGCAAGACGACGACCAGAGCACTGTAACCACCGCCCATGTCAAACTGGGAGAAAGCAGCTTGGTGCTGCCGGGGGGCAATGCTTTTTTGCGTGCCGATTTTGCCCGCGAAGGCTTTGACCTGATCCTTGATGGCGGTGCGGACGGCACCATCGTCGTTCCCGATTACTTCTTGCGCCTATCCCCTCCCGACCTTGTCAGCGAAGACGGCGCGGTTCTGCCCCATCATATCGTACGCACTCTGGCCGGTCCCATGGCACCGGGACAAGTGGCGCAGATTGGCCCCGCGTCTGGCTTAGCCACGGGACTGGGTGAGTCCATCGGTTCGATCAGCGAAGCCAAGGGGGCCGTTTCCGTTGTGCACCCGAACGGCACCGAAACGATGCTCGTCACCGGCGATCCGGTCTATCAGGGCGATGTGCTGGTCACCGGACCCGATGGCTCCGTCAATGTTGTGTTTGCCGATGACACGGTGTTCTCACTGGATGTCGACGGGCGCATGGTCATGGATGAAATGGTCTATGACCCTGGTTCCCAGACTGGCACCTTCAACGCCACCGTAGTCCAAGGTGTCTTTTCGTTCGTCAGCGGTCAGGTCGCCAAGACCTCGCCCGATGGCATGGTCGTCAACACCCCCACCGCGACCATCGGCATTCGCGGTTCCACCGTGGTCGGCAACGCCGCAGCAGAAGGGGCCGAAAACAAAGTTTCCCTGGTGCGCGACGTTGACGGTCAAATCGGTGAGATCATCGTGTCCAACGGTGCGGGCACCTTGGTGCTCAATCAAGCCGGGGCCTCCACGACCGTATTTAGCGCCAACGCGGCACCCGGTGCCATGGTGGTGTTGTCCAACCAAGAAATCCAGCAAAGCTATGGCGGCAGCCTGACGCGATTGGTAACAACAGTTGCCAAGCAAGCCGAACAAAAAGCCGAACAAGCCCAGGACAAAGCCGCAAACGCCGAGGCGGATGCCGCTGCAGCCAAAGAAGAAGCCGAAGCTGCAAAAACCGAAGCCGAAGCTCAAGCAGCCCAAGCCGAGGCCGAGGCCGCCGATGCCGAAGCCGCCCTGGCCGCCGCCGAAGAATCCGGCGATGAGCAAGCCATCGCCGAAGCCGAAGCCAAAGTCGCCGCAGCAGCCGAGGCCGCAACAAAGGCCGAAGACGCAGCCGCAGCCGCCGAAGCAGCAGCCCAGGAAGCCGACGCAGCCGAGGCGGAAGCCCAGCAAGCTGCCGCCGAAGCCGAACAAGCCACGGCTTTCAGTTCCATGGCCAACACAGCGGCCAACGCACAGGTCGCTGCTGAAGCGGCCTTTCAGGATGATGCCCTGCCAACCGACGAAGGTCAGCCGGACGCCGCACAAGCGGACACGGCTGACACCGCGGATACGATAACGGAAGATGGCGGAGATGCTGACGGTCAGCCACCACTACCGGAACCCGATCCACTGCCCTTTCCAATACTGGACCTGTTGCCAGAGCCTGACCCTCTCCCCCTTCCCGAAGATGGCCTCTTCGACGGCCCCTTGTTTGATTTTACAACGCTCTTTGGTGACGATCCGTTTGACCAGCCACTCGACGATGCGCTGCTACCGACTAATTTCTTTGGCAATCCCATTATTAACAGTTCGAACGCTGATCCAACGGTGAATTTGGCAAGGCTCGAAAGTGGGCCTTTGAGTTTCACCGCTGGCGGTGCAACCACCTTTGACAGCCTTGTCGCCACGACGTTCCAGGCTGGTGCGAGCGCCCTTTCCGATCTTGACGGTGACGGCAACCTGGACATCATCATTCTCGGTTATGACACCGCTGCGGGGAGCGCCACCTCCTCCACTTACGTCGGCCTGAACGACGGCAGCGGCAATTTCACCTACACCCTTGCCATCACCAACAACCTGTACATGAAGCGCATGGACGTCGACGATGTGAACGGCGATGGGATCGCCGATATTGTCTTCGCTGAAAACAGCTCCTCTGCGCAACCGATCTATTTTGGCGACGGTGCCGGTGGATTTGTGCAATCAAGCCAAATCATCAGCACGACCGGCGGAACCATCGGGGCGAACAACGTCGCCCTTGCCGATTTTGACGGCGATGGCCTGAACGATATGTTTGTCAACATTGATGCGGGTATCAAAGTCTTTCTCAACGCCCAAGGTACCGATGCTCCCGGCGTCTTCACGGACACGGGACAGTCGTTAACTTCGACCAAGACAGCTCAAAGCTATCGCGGGTTAGCTGTAGGCGACGTCAACGGCGACGGCTTTATCGATGCCGTCACCGGCAGTTGGGCCGAGAGCATGGACATCTGGATCAACGACGGCACCGGCACGTTTTCCAACACTGGTGTTGTCGGCACGGGGCGCTTGAGTGCCATAGGTACAGACGGCACAACTGCCGGGGCCACCAACGGCGTCGATATGGGCGATCTGGACGGTGACGGCGACTTGGATATTTTCGCTTTCAACCGCTATATCGAGAACAAGGTTTTCCTCAATGACGGAACGGGAAACTTTACAGAAACGCAAGCCGTTGGAACGACCGGCGCACGCGAGGACGGTAAACTGGTCGACATCGACGGCGACGGGGATCTCGATGCTGTTATGGCGACGGACGTCGGCGCGGAAATTTACCTCAATGACGGCAACGCGCACTTCACGATCCAAAACCTCAACATTGGCGCCGGCTGGCCGACGCAGGTTCATAGCGGCGATTTGAACGGCGACGGAGCGATGGACATCTTGGTCGCTCACCCCACGATCTCCAGCAGCGATATCTTGACCAATACTCAATTGGCCCCCAATGCCGAGGTTACCCGCTCTGGGTCCTTCATTTTTCAGGATGCGACCTTTGGCGTTAGTGATGCCGACAACCCGCTTGCAAGTACGTTGACATTCATTGTCTCGTCTATTCCGACAGATGGCTCTTTACAGCTTGGCGGCGTCGCCCTTACGGCTTATGACAGCTTTACACAGGCCGATGTCCTCAGCGGTGCCGTGACCTACCAGAATTCGGGCACAGCATCGACATCGGATAGCTTCAAGTTCATCGTTGTCGATGATCAAGGTGGTACATCAGCGCTTCAGACTTTCAATTTCTCAGTCCTCAACACGCCGATCAACGGCACCGCGGGCGTCGATACGCTGACTGGGGCCACCGGCATTGACACCATCACCGGGGGGGCTTCGTCCGACACCTTGACCGGCGGTGCCGGGTCCGACAGGTTTGTGTACACGTCATTGACGGACGCGCCAGCCGCTGGCACCGAAGCCATCACCGATTTCGACGCCACCGACGCCACCGAGGACATCGTTCTCAACGGTCTGTTGTCCGGCACCTTCAGTTATCTGGGTGCGACCACATTTACCGCCACCGGCAATACGGAAGCGATCTTCAACGACACCTCAAAATTGCTGTCGATCGACACCGATGGCAACGGCACCACCGACCTGGACATTACCCTGACAGGGGTCGCCATTGCCGATCTTGACGCGACCGATTTTACCATCAGCTAAGCGTCCTGACGAATACCATTGCATGTTGCGCGGCAGGGTAATTTACGTCCATTGACGTGGCCCCTTTGAATCATTCAAACTGCCCCTCAACACTCCTAAAGGTGGACCTGTGCGCGTGCGCAAACCATAAGGCTTAACTCCATGCAAAAAAATGCAAAATCGGCGCAAGCCGTCGGCTCGCCCTATCACCCCACGGTTCGCGCCGCAATGGCTGCACCCCGCACAGAAGCCCGCCTGGAAATTTCAGCTTTCAATCAGGCTATGGCGTATTACCGCAATGGTGACAGCAAAAAAGCCTCGACCAATTGCTGGCGCATCATTGCCCCGACCCTCAGCCATGGCGGCACCATCGCGAAGAAACCCGGAAAGGCCGAGCAAGCCTATATTTACTTCATCCTCGCACAGGCATTCTTTGCCGAACGCGATTATGAGACCGCCAAAAGTTCCGTTTCACGGTCCATTGCCTTGGCTAAGAACAATGCCGGAGCGCATGTCCTTCTGGCGCGCGCCCAGGCGGGCCTAGATGAAATGGACGCTGCCCTGACGGCAGCGCGTAAATCCATCGCAATCGCTCCCGGATTACTGGACGGCTACGAAGCCCTCACGGATATTTTGTTGGAAGCGGGTTTCGTGCATAACGCTTTGGCGGTCACGGAAAGCGCCATCGCGGCAAATGCAAATTCTCCGATGGCTCATGCGTTTAAAGGGCGTATTTTACGCCACGTCTGCGAAGATGAGGCAGCCTTGCAGAGCTATGCCCATGCGTTGGACCTGAACACCCCCGACCCCGCGACCATCCTCACCGCCATGGGCCACATTCACCATGACCAAGGTGCCACCGACGAGGCTTTGTCGTGTTACGAACGCGCTGCGGCGATCCAGCCGCACATGCTCGACGCTTGGCACGGCCGCATCAACACGTTGTATACGGCAGGACGCCGCGAAGAGGCCGTAGCCCTTTACAAACGCGCCATTGAAACCGTGCCTGGATACCAAAACAAGTACTTCGATTTTCTCCACCCTTTGTTTACCGAGCCCCTGCCCGATCGCACCGCCTTGGAGAAGGCAAAGCTCATCCCAAACCAAGTGGCCATGGTCAGCCCAATTGCCACCTTCCCTTCGCTGCCCCTTGGCCCGGCTTTGATCAAGGCCAATGTCGAAAAGAACTCGGATTTCAAGGTTCAGTGTTTCGACCTGAACCCGCTTTGGTATTCATCCATCATCGATTCACAGCGCAATCACAGCGCCGCGTTTCATTACGACGATAGCGACCAGTGCGTTGGCGCTGCCGACTTGTTCACCAATGGCGGTGACGGCTTCTTTGACGATGCTGTGCACAACCCGTTGGCGGAAACCTTTTCACGCTATCAAGGCTTGATCAGTGACGCGTACAACGCCCAGTGCCAGTCCATCTACGAAAGCAATGGGCCAACACCTTGGTACGTCGATCAATTTGCACGCCATGTCCTCGCCACCACCCCGGCCGTGGTTGCCTTTTCGGTGATGTTCACCCAGCAGTTCTGGTTCTCGGCCCTGCTGGCGCGCGCGATCAAAACGATCAACCCCAGCGTCATCACCGTGTTCGGCGGCGGTTTTTTCAATGAAGTAAACCTGCAAGGCTTCATCACCCGAACCTATGTCGACCATGTGGTTTTGCACGAGGGCGAACTGGCTTTCCTTGAGCTGCTCAACGCCATCAAAGCTGGCGACGGATATGAAATGGTCACCGGGCATGCCGCCTTCGAAAATGAAACCGGGCACGTCAAGATCGGTCAAAGTCTGGATAAGCTCAATCATGAAGATTTGCCGTTTGCCGATTTCAGCGACTTTGACATCAACGGCTACCTGACGCCGTCACCTGTCGTGCCGCTGATCAGTTCGCGTGGGTGTTATTGGCGGCGTTGTACGTTCTGCGATCATTTTGCGAGCTACGCTGGCAGCTATAAAACCCAGTCGATTTCTCGATGCGTGGCGGAAATCGAACATCATGTCAAAACCCTAGGCGCACGCCATTTCACATTCGTCGATGAAATGATTTCTGCAAAACGCTTTCAGAAAATCGGCGATGAAATTCTCGAACGTGGGCTGGATGTGCGTTACTTCGCGCTGGCCAAGCCGACCCCGGATTTCACTCAGGAAATCCTCGACCACATGTACAAAACAGGGTGCCGCAGTATCTATTGGGGCATGGAGTCCGGGTCCGAACGTCTGCTTACTATGATGGACAAGGGCAACACGGTTGAAAGTTCATCCAACACCTTGAACCGGGCGCACAAAGCGAACATCCGCAATCACCTGTTCATCATCGTCGGGTTCCCATCTGAAACCCGTGAAGAACTAGACGAAACGGTGTCATTTTTGTATGAGCATGCCGACGTTGTAGATAAGGTTTTGGCCAGCGGCTATGTGCTCAAGAAAGGCACGCCCATTCACGACCAACTCGATCGCTTCGGCATCAAGAAGATCTATTCCGAACGCTCGCTCTGTAACAGCAAGATTTTGCGTTACGACAGCGCAAGGGGGATCGACAGCACTCTCATTCATCCCATGGCGGATTACTTGCAGGCCAAAGTGTTCGACCCGATCAGTCCGCGCGGGCCGTATTTCGGAACGCCGCGCAACCACATCATAATTGTCTACGGCAATGATGAGCTGCCCGCGCTGGAAATGCATAAGGAGCGCCCCAGTCTGGAAGAAATTTCCAGCCAACTCGACGTCATCACATCATCATCGAAGTTCCTGCCGACCCAAATCATGACCCCCATCTGGGACGTCTAGCGCGCGCTCTAGAGAACACCTTTAGTCTCGACTGTATTCCTTGTAGGATGAAAGCTTAAAACGTTCGGCACAACCCCGCCTAATTGGCACACATTTTGTATAGAATCTGACGATTACAGATGATTTGCAAAATGCATTTAACAACGGGGGCCTCAACATGGCTGAAATACTTTTGGTCGATGATGACACCAACATCCACCAGATTGCCTCATTATTCCTGGAAAGCTCCGGTCACCGCGTCGTTTGTGTGAGCGGCGGTGCGAGCGGCGTGAATTACGCACTCCACAACACCCTTGACCTCATCATTCTCGATATCGCCATGCCGGTCATGGACGGCGTCGAGACGCTAAATAAATTACGCGCGTGCTCCAACACCAAGAACCTACCGGTTTTGATTATGTCCGTTCATCAAGAACACGAACTTGATGACAAGATCACACGCGACCTCCACACCAGCTTTCTCAGCAAACCCATCGACATGAATAAACTGAACGCCGCCGTTGAGCATGCATTAACATCCTGATGCCGTGAAAAATTATCACTTCGCCGCCAGCATGATGACCAACATCGTTGACATGCCCCCCTGTTTAACCCGGCCCATAGGTGTTCCGGCACGCCATCACGCCAATTGTGCGCAAAACTGCGGCGCCATTGGTAGACGGGACTCTGCTCTTCCCCACTCACAAGCACGCTGCTATTCTCCCTCGGCTTGGGCAAAATAAACGCAACCGCTAATATCGCTTCGGGGCAAAAGCAAAGCATGCGCAACACCATTATTGGCATCATTATCGGCGTGGTCACTGGCGTCATGATCGGCGCAACGGTCGTCGCACCCAGCCTCAAGAAAGCCCACGAAGGCCAACTCCGCGCCCCCGAAAACGCCATTCCTGCCGGGGCCGAAACACTTGGCAATGACCTCATTGGCACAAACAGTGAAAGACGGCCAAGTCCTGCCACAGAACAACTGGCATCCGCCCATCGCTTGCGGATCGTCAGCCTGTACGCATCGAAAACGCCAATCCTGGGCGAGCTACCCCAACGTCTAAAGGCAGCATTACCCGCGGCCAGCGGCGGACGTCTGGCCGTAAGTGTTTATGATCCGGGCATTTTGGTTAAAAGTACCGATACGCTCAACGCAGTCAAATCCGGTACCATAGAAGCCATGTTCGCCACCCCAAGCCAATTCGATCCCGACGCTGCGGTTTTGCAATTGTTTACCGCCATACCGTTTGGCCCCGACGCGCAAGAGTACCTAGCCTGGTATTACCATGGCGGTGGGCGCGAGCTGTTCCAGGGGGCCATGAAAAAAAGAGGCTTACACACTACGTTATGCGGTGCCATCCCCCCAACATCTTCGGGGTGGTACCGCGCCCCGGTGCGCAGCAGCGATGATTTCAAAGGTCTCAACATCCGCGCCACCGGCCTTGGCGGTGAAGTCCTTGCAAAACTGGGGGCCAACATCAAGCACCTCAATGTTGGCAACATCTTGTCCCAATTTGAACAAGGGGAATTGGATGGTGCCGAACATTCCCTGCCCAGCATCGATGCCCAACTGGGCTTCCAGAAATTTGCGCGCAACTATTACTTTCCGGGCTGGAGCCAGCCCGCGACTTTGTACGCGATGGCCTTCAACGCCCAAATTTGGAAAGACCTAACCGCATCGGAGCGCACGGCCATCAGCACCATTTGCGGCGACAACGTGCGTCACGCATTAACCCAAGCTGATGCAAGCCAATTCGACGCACTGAAAAACATAAGTCTCTCCGGTATCCAGGTTCGGAGATGGCCAGACGGCATACTTCATGACCTGAAAGATGCGTGGAAAACCGTCACACGAGAGCTTGTACAAAAAGACCCCGATTACGCCAAGACCTGGAATGCCTTGCAAAAATTTCGCGCAGATTACGCCATATGGCATGAAATCAGCCGCTCTGAGTGAGTATCTGGTAATATTTTAGAAGTTCTAATATACTTCCGCGTGATCCGTGCAGGGCCACCATTACAGACCGTTGCATTCGGATGCGCGAATGCGCTAGAAATGGCGAACCTTCTTCAGGTATCGCCACACATGTTTTTTTAATTGGAGATGCATCACATGAACACCACCAAGTTTCTGGCACTCGGCATTGCTGCCGCCATCGCCGTTTCCAGCGGTTCCGCCATGGCTGCAGGCAAGGGCGCAAAGCTGTTTAAGAAAAAGTGCAGCACCTGCCACTCTATGGAAGCTGGTAAGAACAAGGTCGGCCCGTCTTTGGCTGGCGTCATTGGCCGCAAAGCCGGTTCCACCGACTTCAAGAAATACAAAGCCCTCAAGGGTTCCGACATCGTCTGGGATGAAGACAGCCTTGACAAATGGATCACCAACCCCAAAAAATTCATCGGCAAAGCGACCGCGATGACCGTTAAAGTCAAAAAAGAAAAAGATCGCAAAGAAATCATTAAATTTCTCAAAGGCGAATAATAAAAATCTCAGACACATTCCGTCTTGAATATACTGCACGAGGCCCCACTCCCTGAGTGGGGCCTCGTGCATATGTGACACAAGCCACCTAAAGTGAACGGGTTTCACCCCACCAATTGCACAGTTGATTTTTGGATTTTACACTTGCCTTCGTAAAATTCGGCGCTACCTTATGACCAATGCCTATATCTGTTTCGTGTGACATTTTCGACAATTCGATATCATTTGGAGAATCACCATGAAGTCCCCACTCATCCTTACGGCAGCCGCTCTCGCATGCATCAGCTTTCTTCCCGCCACCTCCATGGCTGCTGACGGCGCAAAGCTGTTTAAGAAAAATTGTAAAAAATGCCATTCTCTGACACCCGGAAAACATGCAATCGGACCGTCTTTGGCAGGGATTATCGGCAAAAAGGCCGGTCAACAGGACTTCAAGAAATACAAAGCCCTCAAGGGTTCCGACATCATCTGGGACGAAGCCAATATGAACGCTTGGATCGAAAACCCGAAAAAATTTATCGGCAAAGCCACAACCATGGCCGTTAAGGTCAAAAAACCTGATGACCGCGCCGCGATCATCGAATACATGAAAGCGAACTAAGCCGTTCGCATATGCAAGCAAGGGTCGGTGCCAACGCATCGACCCTTTTGCTTTGTCATTTTTCTGACGTTCCCCGTTTCACTTTACCGTGGACCAAGCGCACGCGTATGATGAACACTTAATTTTCCTGCTGACGATCACTGAAGGGCCTGAGCACTCATGGACATCAAAGAATACATCCGGGGCATTCCCGACTTTCCCAAACCCGGAATTTTGTTTTACGACATTTCCACGCTGCTCTCGCATGCCGATGCATGGCAGGTCGCTATGGGCCGCATGGCACGCATGATCGGCGCATATCAGCCGGACGTGCTGGTGGGCATTGAATCGCGCGGCTTCCTAGTCGCTGCACCACTGGCCCTAAAGCTCGGTTGTGGCTTCGTCATGGCACGCAAGCCCGGAAAATTACCCGGCGGCACGGTCTCGCACAACTATGAAATGGAATACGGCACCGACACCCTGCAAATCCAGGACGATGCCATTCATCCCGGACAGCGGGTGGTGATTCTCGACGACTTACTCGCCACCGGCGGCACCCTCAACGCGACCATTGAGCTGTGCAAAAAGGTTGGCGGCGACGTAGTCGGCACTGCCGCGCTCATTGAACTCACCTTCCTCAACGGGCGAGAAAAGCTGGACGCACCATTCGAAGCCCTGATTTCTTACGACGACTAAAACCACTTTCGGAGTTAACGCCGTGCCCGACCTAGACACCCTCCGCCAACTGGCCAGAGACGTTGGGGAGGACACGGCGTTAAAACTTCTGCAAATCTTTAAGACTGATGCCGACAAGCGCATCGCCGCCGTTAGGACTTACCTACAAGGTGAATTCGACACTGCGAACCTGCGCATTCAGGCACACTCGCTAAAAGGATTGTGCCAAACTTATGGTGCGTCCGAAGGTGGTAAAGCCGCTGCAAGTCTGGAAGATGCCTGTCAAGGCGGCGACGATGCCGACATCCGTGCAAAAGCCCAGACCGTCTTAGATATTATTCCCCAAGATGTCGCTGCGACAATCCAAGCAGCCAAAAGCCTAGAGGCCGATAACACTCAGGGCTGACCATGTTTTTAAATGGCTCGGCTTAGGCCTCGACCACTTGGCCCTGGCCCATCTCTTCCCAATTTTGGCGCTTGCGATATATGGTCGAGGCGCTGATACCAAGGTACGATGCCGCCTTGGGCACATTCCCATCACATAAGCCAATGGCATATTCGATAATTTCGCGCTCCATCTCGTCAAGGGGACGCAAATCATCTTTATGCACGGGCATAAAACCATTAAGTGAACGCACCTCTGGCGGCCCCTGCGCCGTCACTGTGGTTTTGGAGATACTGGCGGGCAATAGCTCGACACTCCCGACCAACTGATCTAATGGTGCGGGCAGCATGGAACTGCTCACCAGTTCGCCATCGTTCAACACCACGATATTGCGAATGACGTTTTGCAACTGACGCACGTTACCCGGCCAGGGGTAAGCCTGAAATACCGCGCTCACCCGATCGTCAAAGCCGTGAAAAGGCTTACCCTCTTCATCGGCATAATCTGCGAGCAGCTTGCTGGCAATGGCCAACACGTCCTCACCGCGCTCTTTCAAGTCCGGCATATGAATGGGAATCACATGCAGGCGATAGAATAAATCTTCACGAAAGCGGCCCTCGGCGACCTCAACCATCGGGTCTTTGTTGGTGGCGCAGACAAAACGAATGTCCACCTCTTCCAATTTGCTGCCGCCGACCTTTTGGAATGTTCCCGTTTGGATAAAACGCAAGAGCTTGGTCTGTAAGCTCAGATCCATCTCGCATATTTCATCCAAGAACAACGTCCCACCCGCGGCACGGCTGGCCGCACCACTGCGATCCGCAATGGCACCCGTGAAGGCACCTTTCACATGGCCGAAAATTTCACTTTCCATCAGGTCTTTGGGGATCGCCCCGCAATTGAGCGCGATAAACGGTTTCTCCGCGCGGGGGCTTTGGCGATGGATGGCCTCGGCGCAGACTTCTTTACCGGTACCGCTTTCGCCGGTGATAAACACCGTAGCCTTGGACCCCGCAGCGCTATCTATGATACGGTAGACCCGCTGCATGGCCAGCGACGAACCGATAAATCCCTGATACTGTTGACGGTCAATGTCGTTGCGATAGGTCTCGACAATTTGCGAGAGTTGCTGGCGCTCCAACACGTTCTTCAGCGTGACTCTCAGGCGGTCCGCATTGAACGGCTTAACCATATAATCCAGTGCGCCAAGCCGCATAGCATCGATTGCGGTGTTGAGCGATGCATTGGCCGTGATCACCACCACCGCTGTGGGAACTTGCGAAACTGAGATATGTTCGAGAATCTCCAACCCATCCATGTCCGGCAACACCAGATCCAAAAGCACAACATCCGGCGGGCTTTCCGCCAGATATGCCAAGGCTTCCTTGCCGGTTTCAACGTGGGTCAGGTCGTACGGCTCGGCTTCTAAGTAGGCCTCGTACGTGCGTGCCAACGGCACCGTGTCTTCCACAAGTAAAATACGTGCTGTATTACCCATATCAGCCCCCTAGCTCCCATTAATATGGGCATTTGCAGAGTGATTGGAAACTCTTTTATTCGCATTTTGCGAAACATCAACGAAACAGGGCTTCGACCTTCTTCATCACGCTGGGCAAGGCATGGGCTTTGACATCCTTTCTAGGACACCATAGTCCGCCTGAAGGCGCCTCTTGCACATGCATTTTGATCACACCCAGTTCCAGATGAAAGTGAGTGAAGGTATGCAGAACGGTCTGATCCACCGCGTGCCAGTGCCCTTGAAAAGACTGTGCAGCGACGGCCTGCTCGGCAGATATTTGCTCTTCCTGCCAGAAAGTGGTCGGAAACCCCGTCATGCCGCCCAGCAAGCCCTTATCAGGGCGGCGTTCCAACAAGACAGTCCCATCGGCGCGTTCGACCCAGAACGCCCAACCACGACGTGTCGGCTTGTCTTTCTTTGGGGCCTTTTTTGGATACGCGACCGCCATGCCCTTGACCGAAGCTTGGCAATCGCTTTGCCACGGACATACCGCACAATTGGGGTTTTTCGGCTTACAGACCGTTGCGCCAAGATCCATCAAGGCTTCAGCGAAATCGCCACTACGACCGGCAGGCAACATTTTCACCGCGAGCGCACCAACCACGCCCTTATTCGCCGGCATGACATCGGGGACCGCATAAAGACGACTGAGTACACGAATCACATTGCCATCCACAGGGACGGCAGGCCCATGATGGGCAATGGCAGCAATGGCGGCGGCGGTATATGGGCCTATGCCGGGCAATTGCAGCAAGTCTTGTTCATGGACGGGAAACGCCCCCTGTCGCTCCGTCGCCACCACTTGGGCGCACTTAACCATATTGCGCGCCCGCGCATAGTAGCCCAGCCCCGCCCACGCGCGCATCACGTCGTCGGTATCGGCGGCGGCCAGTGCCTTCACATCCGGCCACAGTGCGATAAATTTTTCAAAATATGGAACCACCGCAGCGCAAGTGGTCTGCTGCAACATGATTTCCGCCAACCACACCCGATACGGATCGCGTTTCCCGCATGGCGCATCACGCCACGGCAGTGCTGTACGCCCTGCCGTGGCATACCACATCATCAAGTATTCGGTGAGTTTGTGGGGAGAAGTTCGAGCCATGTTCACACGCCATTGTTTCCGAAAGCCGGACACCATACCATAAGGCCATGGCCACAAAACCCACCACCGAGAAGAACAAAAACAAGACCGCTGCCAAGCCGCGTGGGATCGTACCCAGCGAGACCCGAACCCGCGGCCCCAGACCCGTTTCTCAGTCCATCGACCGGATGACGAAGGGCTTGCTCGGGAAACATGGGTTCATCCATGGCGCGATTGCCACAAAATGGCCCGAAATTGTCGGCGATAGTATGGCTCGTCACACCCAACCGGAAAAAATCGTCTTTTCCCGCGACGGTGCGACCGGTGGCACATTGCACCTGAAAACCGACAGCGGGGCATTTGCCACCGAACTGCAACACCAAGAGCCGCAGATTATTGAGCGCATCAATATGTTCTTCGGCTATCGGGCTGTGGTCCGGATCAAACTGATCCAAGGGCCGCTGCCCGCACTCCATAAGGGAGAGCGGCGAACCGAGCCTCCTCGCCCGCTGAACGAAAGCGAAATCAAGGGATTGGCCGGGGCCGTCGCGAACGTGGATGACCCGGAACTCAAAGAAGCCCTGGAACGGCTGGGTGAAAATATACTGGGACGAAAAACCAAACGGCCCTAAAACGCGCAAATGGGCCGAACACAACAGTTTGTGAGATGCCGAGCCCTCAATTGGGCCAGTTATCCACAATTAGTTACCTTTTGAGGCCTTCGTAGTGCTTGAGCAGCGCCGCGCAGTGCCATATATTCTTCAATATCTTGTGGTGCGGGAGCAACCAATGCCTACATATGCTACCAAGACGTCGACTTTGAAAACTCAGGTCATCAAATCCATGGCAAACGCCGTGCCTTTTGCGGTGGCGGTCTTGTTCGTCATGTCCGTTCTGCTCGCGGTGCCAAACGGCGCGCGCGCGGAAATGGCGCCGCTTAAAGACGCGCTGAGCGAAATGAGCATCGGTTCAAAGGATGCTCCGGTGACACTCCACGAATACTCGTCTCTGACCTGCGGTCACTGTGCCAATTTCCACGTCAAAACATTGCCGGAAGTCAAAAAAAACTATGTCGATACCGGCAAAGTTCGGATCGTTTTCCATGACTTTCCACTCGACAACCTGGCATTGGCCGCCGCGATGATCGCACGCTGTGCCGGGCCAGAACGCCATTTCGAACTGTTTGACCGTCTTTACCATTCGCAGGACACTTGGGCGCGTTCCGAGAAGCCCCGCGCCGCACTGGTGGCCATTGCACGTTTTTCCGGTCTCAGCATCGATGACGTAGACCAATGCCTGCAAAGCAATGAATTGGCCCAAGGCATTCAGAGCGGAGCGCAGAGCGCGCAAGCCCTCTATTCCATCAATTCCACGCCGACCTTCGTTTTGGACGGCAAAACCGTTAAAGGCTCCATGGCATACGATGATTTCAAGAAGATCCTTGATAAATCATTGGCCGCCAAAGGGGCCAAGTGATCATACCTGTAAACACTAAAACACATAAAATTAGTTAGGGAACATCAGGGCGTGCTGCGCTTCACTAGGCTCAGACTTGCGGGGTTTAAATCCTTCGTCGATCCGACCGAGCTCAAGATTGAGCCCGGTCTGACCGGCGTTGTCGGCCCCAATGGGTGCGGCAAGTCCAACTTGGTCGAAGCCCTTAAATGGGTAATGGGTGAAACCTCGGCCAAGCAGATGCGCGGCTCGGCCATGGACGACGTCATTTTTGGCGGATCATCCAATCGCCCGGCCCGCAACGTCGCCGAAGTGGTCTTGCACCTGGACAACAAGTCGCGCATCGCGCCGGCTATGTTCAATGACGCCGAAGACTTGGAAGTTGTGCGCAAAATTGAGCGTGACCGTGGCTCTAACTACAAGGTCAACGGCAAAGACGTCCGCGCCAAGGACGTCCAGTTGCTGTTTGCCGATGCAGCGTCGGGTTCACGCTCAACCGCCATGGTCAGCCAAGGCAAAATCGGCCAGGTCATTTCAGCCAAGCCGTCGGATCGCCGGGTGTTGTTGGAAGAAGCCGCCGGTATCACCGGCTTGCATTCACGTCGTCACGAAGCCGAGTTGCGTCTGCGCGGGGCGGAAAATAACCTTTCGCGCCTCGACGACATTCTCATCACCTTGGAAGGACAACTGCAAAGCCTGAAAAAGCAAGCCCGTCAGGCAACCCGCTACCGCAACCTGTCCGACCACATCCGCAAGGCCGAGGCCCTGCTGTTTCACATCCGCTGGGGCCAAGCTCTCGACGGCTTGGAAGTCGATCGCGAAAAGCTCAAAGAAGCCGAAGCCATTGTTGCCGAACTGACGGCACGGGTCGCGGGAGCATCAACCGCGCAACTGGGGGCTGCAGACGTGGTTCCGGGGCTGCGCCAAGCCGAAGCCGAAGCAGCTGCAGAACTGCAACGCCTGTCACTGACACGAAACGGTCTGGACGAAGAAGTCAAACGCATCGAAGACGCTCGTCTTGACCGTGTACACCGCCTGGAACAAGTCAGCCACGACATCGCCCGCGAGCGCAATTTGTCCGAGGACGCCACCCAGGCCTCTGAGCGTTTATCCCACGAAAAAACCGATATTCTTTCCGCCCAGGACGGCGAAGAAGAAGCTGTCGAAGAAGCCGCAACTGCACTCAGCGAAGCCACCTCTGCGGTTGATGAGCTGGAAGAAAACCACACCCAGCTGACCGACAAACTGACTGCGGATGAATCGCAACGCGCCAGCCTGACGCGTTCCGTACAGGATTTGGAAACCCGCATCGACCGTTTGTCGCACCGCCTGCGCGAACTGAACGACCAGCGCAAAGAATTGGAGCGTGTCGCGTCCGAGACCAGCGGTCTCAACACTGCAGAAGCCGCTATCGATGCCGCCGCAGCAGCCATCAGCAGTGCCCGCGAACACCTGGAGGATGCTGAACTCACGTCTGCCGCCACCCAGGAGGCATCCGAACAGGCCCGCCACCACCTGCAAGATGTCCGCGTGGCGTTATCGCGTCTGGAGGCCGAAGAACAGGCCTTGGCTAAAGTGTTGGAAACCGGTGAGCCGGAAATGTGGCCGCCGATGATCGATGCCGTGTCGGTCGAAGCTGGATTTGAAGCTGCACTGGGCGCGGCGCTTGGTGAAGAACTGGATGCCTCATCGAACGAGGCCGCACCGGTTCACTGGACCGACCTGGAACCGTTCACCGATGTGCATCCCCTGCCCGCTGGCGCCCGCGCACTATCTGACGTAACCCAGGCACCCCATGCCCTGGTGCGTCGCCTCAGCCAGATCGGCGTGGTCGACGATGCCGCCACCGGAGAACGCCTGTCGCGCGAGCTCAAGCAAGGCCAGCGTCTGGTTAGCCGCGAGGGTGCGCTGTGGCGTTGGGACGGCTATACCATCACCGAAGGTGCGCAAACCGCCGCCGCAGTACGTCTGGAACAACTCAACCGACTGAAAGATGTGCGTGCCCAACTGGAGCCCGCCGAAGCCCGCGTCGATGAGGCCGAAGCCAAAGCACTGATCGCCCGCGAAGCCGCCGAAGACGCCCGTGAAGCCGAACGCACCGCCCGCCAAGCCCTACGTGAGCGCGAAGCCGCCCACAATCAGGCCCGCGACCAAGTTGCCGCCATCCGTACCCAGATCGCGGAACAAAACTCGAAACTGGAAGCCGTGGTCGGCGCTGCCGAAACGGTCGAACACGACATTACGGAAGCAAAAGAACAGTGCGTCGAATCGCAAATGGCCCTGAGCGAGTTACCCAACACCGAATTGGCGCGCGAGAATGTCATGCGTGTACGCGAAGAACTGGCCAACAAGCGCACAGTTCAGGTGGAACGCCAGGGCATTTTTGCCGGACTAAAACGCAACGCCGAGGAACGCGCCCGGCGCTTGGCCGATATCGAGCGCGAATTGTCATCGTGGACCGAACGCTCAGAGGGTGCGGTGCAACGAATTTCCGATTTGGAAGAGCGCACCGCCAACATTCGCATCGAGTTGGAGGAATTGGCTCAGCGCCCTGAAGAAATCACGCAAAAGCGCGAGCAGTTGCAGGAATTCATCGCCTTAGCCGAAGAAAAACGCCAAGCCGCCGCCGACCAACTGGCCATCGCTGAGAATCAGCTGTCCGAAACCGACAAGGGACTTCGCGAAGCAGAAAGCGGATTGGCACTAGCCCGAGAAACCCGCGTACGCATCGAAGGGGCGGTTGAACAAGGCAAGCAAGCGTGCAGCTCGATCGCCGAACGCGTCAAAGAAAAGCTCGACTGCGGCCCCAATGAATTGGCTGAAATCGCCGAATTGGAAGACGGTGCCGCGCTGCCGGATCTCGAATCGATGGAACGCAAGGTCGAACGCCTGGGACGCGAACGCGACACTATGGGGCCGGTCAACCTGCGCGCCGAAGACGAATCCAATGAAATGGGCGAACAGATCGACACGTTAAAAACCGAGCGTGGCGACCTGATCGAAGCCATCGAAAAGCTCCGCCGGGGCATCAATGAACTTAACCGCGAGGGCCGTGAACGCCTGTTGGCGTCATTCCGGGAAGTCGACAAGCATTTCCAGGAATTATTCGTGCGCCTGTTTGGCGGCGGTCAGGCGCACCTCAAGCTGATCGAAGCGGAAGACCCGCTCGAATCGGGCCTCGAAATCCTCGCCAGTCCTCCGGGTAAGCGCATGCAGGTGCTGTCTCTGCTGTCCGGTGGCGAACAAGCTCTGACAGCGACCGCCCTGCTATTTGCGGTGTTTATGACCAATCCAGCACCCATTTGCGTGCTCGACGAGGTCGACGCACCGCTTGATGACGCCAATGTCGATCGTTTCTGCACGATGCTCGAAGAAATGGCCGCATCCGGCAGCACGCGTTTCATGATCATCACCCACCATCGTATGACCATGGCCCGCATGGACCGCCTGTTTGGCGTCACGATGTCGGAACGCGGAGTCAGCCAATTGGTCAGCGTAGACCTTGAAGAAGCTGAAAAATTCCGCGAGTCGGCCTAAACACGCAAAGTGTTTTTAAGTACGCTCTAATGTTTGCTTTATTATCAATCACTTATATTAGTGCTTGCTGTGCTTGACAGTGCCCTGCACATAGCTATGATGCCCCCGCTTCCGGCCTACAGTCCGGTAACCTCGGGGCAATGAGAGTGTCAGAAATGGCGAACCACGATCCCGAGCGCCCATCGAACGGGCCATCATTGGAAGAACAAGGCCAAGATCTGGCTGAGCGCTTGAGAAAAGCGCACCAGAATGAGCTGGGCACAGCCCGCAAAGAGCCTAAACTTCGCAATGAGGCGTCCGGACTGGGACAGGCGTTCCGCATTGGTACCGAGCTGATCTCGGCGCTGCTTGTGGGTGTCGCTGTAGGCTGGGGATTGGACAAGTTGCTTGGCACAAAACCCTGGATGATGGTCATTTTCATCTTTCTGGGAGGCGCGGCAGGCATTTTGAACGTTTATAATACCGCCATGCGCATGGCAGAAGATTTGGAAGATGAGTCGAAGGAAGATTAGATAAGTTCTAAGCCTTCCAACGCAATAAACAGGAACGTTACCGACCCCTTTGGTCTCTGCCCTGCGAAAACATGAAGAAAACGCCAATTTTAGGCCCTCAGGGGCTTGCCCTTGGCGTTTAAGACGTCTAGTAAGGGTGCGCATTTTTACGCACCGTATTTTGAATCGTTTTCAAACGGTTCAGGCAACGAGAGAAGCATCGCAGCGGGCCAGGCCCCTAGCCTTTTGGGGCTGAATATGGGCCGGGACCGCTAGAATTGAAGACCGACACGCAACCTGATCAGGCGGACATACGACGTGGCAAATCCTATTGCACAATTTGAGATCAAACCTCTGGTCGAGTTGAATTTGGGTGGCATCGATGCGTCCCTCACCAACGCCAGCGCGTTCATGATGCTGACGGTCGTGTCCATCACCGCTTTCTTGGTCATGGGCATGCGCAACCGTGATTTGGTCCCGGGGCGCTGGCAATCGATGGCGGAATTGAGCTACGAATTCGTCGCCGGACTCCTGCGCGATAACGTCGGCTCCGAAGGGCGCAAATACTTTCCCTTCGTCTTTTCACTGTTCATGTTCATTTTGTTCGCCAACGTTCTCGGCCTTATGCCCTACAGCTTTACCGTCACCAGTCACATCATCGTGACTTTTGCCCTGGCGATGGTGGTTTTCGTCATGATCACCTTTGTCGCCATCGCGCGCCACGGTACTAAATTCATCACTTACTTCGTACCTTCCGGTGTTCCGGCTGCGGTTCTGCCGCTGATGGTGCCGATCGAGATCATTTCGTATCTCTCGCGCCCCGTGAGCCTCTCGGTACGTCTGTTTGCCAACATGATGGCCGGACACACCATGATGAAGGTATTCGCTGGCTTTATCGTACCGCTGGGCGTCGCTGGCATCCTGCCCCTGGGCATCGATGTTTTGATGATCGGCTTTGAATTTTTGGTCGCGTTCTTGCAGGCTTACGTCTTCACGGTCCTAACCTGCCTGTACCTGCATGATGCGATCCACCTGCACTAATTAAACGAAGACCTGTGCAGGAATACTCCAAACACTGAAATCAACCCTCTGTTCAAGACGAACGACTAAAGGAATTGAACCATGGAACTCGAAGCCGCAAAGATGATTGGTGCTGGTCTGGCTGTTATTGGCCTGGGCGGCGTTGGTGCCGGTATTGGCAGCATCTTTTCGTCCCTGATCAGCGCGATCGCACGCAACCCTGCTGCTGAAGGCAAAGTCTTCGGCCGCGCCATCCTGGGCTTCGCCCTGGTTGAAGCTGTTGCTCTGTACGCGCTCGTCATCGCAATGCTGATCCTGTTTGTATTCTAATCAGGTTCTTCGGTTTCTGGCGGCAGGGTTCTTCCCTGCCGCCGCACACCCAAGAGATTAGAGCAAACCAACAGGCAGGAGCCCGCACATGCGGATTCTGAATTCAACAATTGTCATGAGCTTGGCCGCAACGTTTGTTGCGTCGCCTGCGTTCGCCGCAGGTCTCCCGCAATTGGACCCAAAAAATTTCTCGTCGCAGCTGATCTGGCTGGTCATCACGTTTGTCATTTTGTACGCGCTGATGTCCAAGGTCGCTTTGCCGAAAATCGGTGAAGTCCTTGAAGAACGCCAAAACAAGATTGACGACAATCTTGCCAAAGCTGAAGAACTGCAATCGCAGTCCAACGCCGCTGCCGAAGCCTACAAAGCCTCCCTCGCCAATGCCCGCGCAAAAGCATTCGATGCGATTCGCGAAGTGAAAGACAAAGGCTATGCCGAGGCCGCTCAGCGTCAGTCAGCACTGAATGCCGATTTGAAAGCCAAAATCGCCACATCGGAAAAGGCCATCTACAAGGCCCGCGATGAAGCCCTTGGCGGCATTGCAGCCGTTGCGACCGATGTTGCCACATCCGCAGTTGAAAAACTGATTGGCGAGGCGCCGAAAGATGCCACGGTCGGTGCAGCCATCAACGCCGCACTCAAAGACCGGGCGTAAGGAGAGACGCACATGCTGATCAGTCAAGCCAACGCTGCCGAGGTCGCTGCCGAAGGCATGCACCACGCGGTTCCTTTCTATCAGGACACCACGTTCTTCGTCGCTGTCGCTTTTGTTCTCTTCTTCGTGTTCTTTGGTAAGAAATTGTTTTCGACCATGAACACGAACCTCGATGGCCGCGCACAGAAAATCCAGGATCAAATCGAAGAGGCTACGCGTCTTCGTGAAGAAGCCCAGGAACTTCTCGCTTCCTATGAAAAGAAGCAGCACGAAGCCTTGAAAGAAGCCGAAAGCATCGTCAAAGCCGCTAAGGACGAGGCCGATCGCCTGTCCGTTGAGGCTGCCGAGCAACTCGATGCCAGCCTCAAGCGTTCCGAGCAAACGGCAAAAGACCGCATTGCCCAAGCTGAGGTTCAGGCCATCGCCGAGGTTCGCTCCATGGCCCTGAACGTCGCCATGGAGGCCACCAAAAGCATCCTGACCAACCAACTGTCCGACGCGAAAGCTGGTGCTCTGGTCGATGATGCCATCAAGAATTTGGCTGGCAAGCTTCACTAAGCTAAGTCTTCAAATCATGCAAAAAGGCCCTGTCAGACTGACGGGGCCTTTTTTTATCTGGATACAATGCGAAGCCACCGGCGACAAACGACCTCTCCATAGGTCAACAGGACACTACCCGCCCCCAGATTTACGTGCTGTGTCAATCTCACACACGTCTTCAAAGTATGACAACATGGACTGAACAACCATCAGCAAATGCTGTGCAGATACATCTATATGTTCAATGTACTCATTGTGTTTTTCTTTAATCCCGGAACCTTCAGCGGACAATTTTATGGTTTGCGCAAAGCCAATGATCGCGGTTAGGGGCGTGCGCATTTCATGGCTCATATAAGCGAGGAATTCAGCATGTCCAGCGTCCCGCGCAGGTGACTTCGCAAGACGTTTGCACAATTCCTCGCGGCAAAATCCAGACGAAAGTGGAAGGTTGGTTCCAGGCTTCGTACGACTAGGGGGGGTATTTTTTTCCATGAAACAGCATCTTCACTTCTGCGGGTGCAATTTAATTGCTTGTAGAACATTTAGATTAGAGAGAGATGTTTTCAGTTCTGTGACGGTTTGCGGAAGGAATAGTGGGCAATCACAAAATATTTTATGACGCCGTGAAATTGATCCAATCGTGTTCACTCATAACGATCAATCCCAGTTCTCGGGCCTTCTTTTCCTTCGACCCTGCTCCGGGGCCAGCAATCACATAATCCGTTTTCTTGCTGACCGATCCGGAAACCTTCGCGCCCAATGCCTCGGCCTTTGCTTTCGCTTCGCCCCGGCTCATGGTTTCAAGGGTGCCCGTAAACACCACCGTTTTACCTGCAATAGGGGAGCCTTCGGTACTTGGCGTGGCAAAGTCCTCGACCGTAACGCTTTCCAGCAAATCCTCGAGCACTTGATTGTTGTGTGGTTCAGCAAAGAACTCGACCAGGTCTTTCGCCATGCTGGCACCAATTCCGTCGATGGACAGCAACTCCTCCAGCGCTTCCGATCCCGTAATCCGCGCCCCTTCCATAGCCGTGCGCAACGCCGCCATAGATCCGTACTGCTTGGCTAACAATCGTGCCGTCGCTTGGCCCACCTGCTGAATACCAAGCGCAAAAACAAAGCGCGGCATTTCGATGGTGCGCTTGGCATTGATGGCGTCCAACAAGTTCTGAATGGATTTATCTTTCCACCCCTCGCGTCCAACCAGCATGTCCGCGCGCAGACGAAAAATATCACCCGGCGTTTTGATCAGGTCGTCATCGAAGAACGCCACGATGTGCTTACCGCCCAACCCTTCGATGTCAAAAGCATTTCGCGACACAAAATGCTTAAGCCGTTCATGGGCCTGCGCCGGACACACCAGACCGCCTGTGCACCGGGTTGCGGCCTCACCGTCTTCGCGTATGGCGTGGCTGTCGCACACAGGACACGCAGCCGGAAACACATAAGGCACGCGCCCCCCGTGCCCGCCATCATCGACCACCTCAAGAACCTGAGGGATCACGTCACCCGCACGCTGAATGCGCACATGGTCCCCGATGCGGATATCCAGATCGCGAATATAATCGGCGTTGTGCAGCGTTGCACGGCTCACCACAACGCCGCCAACTGTGATGGGTTCCAGCTCTGCAACTGGGGTAAGCACGCCCGTACGCCCCACCTGAATGGTGATGTCCTTGACGATCGTCACGGCCTTTTCCGCCGGGAACTTGTGTGCGATAGCCCAGCGCGGTGCGCGCGACACAAAGCCCAGGCGCTGCTGCCAGTCGAGGCGGTTAACCTTGTAGACCACGCCGTCGATATCATAATCCAGCTCGGCGCGGTGGTCCTGGATCGTGTCATAGTGCGCCATCACGTCTTCGATACCATTGCAGACGCGGGTATAGGGATTGACGGCAAACCCCCATTCTTTCAGCAGATAAATAAAATCCCCATGGGTTAGCCACGGGGTTTCGCTGACCTCGCCGTAGGCATAGGCAAAGAACTTGAGCGGACGCCCCGCGGTGACCGTGCTGTCCAACTGGCGCAAGGACCCCGCGGCCGCATTGCGCGGGTTGGCGAATACCTTCGCACCCTTATCCTCTTGACGCTGATTGAGCGCAAAAAAATCCGACTTGGACATGTACACTTCACCGCGTACTTCCAATACATCGGGCACGCCATCTGACAGACTTTGCGGAATATTGCCGACATGGCGGGCGTTGGCAGTGACATCTTCCCCAACCATACCGTCGCCACGCGTGGCGGCCTGAACCAATTTTCCATATTCATAGCGTAAAGAAATGGACAGACCATCTATCTTGGGTTCAGCCACCAACGCCAAAGGCGTATCGGGATTGTCATTGAGCTCTTTGAGAAAACGGCGGATGCCATCAATAAAATCTTGCAGTTCTTCTTCATCAAAAACGTTGCCCAGCGACAGCATGGGTTTCGCATGTTTGATTTTGCCAAACCCAGACGAGGGCGCAGCCCCGACCCGATGCGTGGGGCTATCTGGGCGCACGGACAGCGGAAAGCGGGCCTCGATCGCCGCATTGCGTTGGCGCAGCGCATCGTAAGCGGCATCTGATACGGTGGGCGCATCGTCTTGGTAATAGCGTTGGTCGTGTTCCTTGATTTCACGCGCCAGGGCTGCAAGCTCCTGGTCGGCTTCGACGGACGTCAGTTCGTCGACCGGAACGGCACGCAGATCGGTGGTCATTCGGCGGCCCCACTGAGCAGGCTTGCCGCAGCAGCTCGGGCCTCAGATGTCACGTTAGCCCCAGCCAACATACGCGCGATTTCGTCAGCGCGTTCTTGTGCGCTTAATGTCACCACGCTGGTGCGCACAGAACCGCCACCTTCCGATTTGGACACATGCCAGTGGGCGACACCACGCGCAGCCACTTGCGGGCTGTGGGTAACGACCAGGACCTGAACGTCTTCGCCCAGACGAGCAAGGCGTTGCCCCACCGCATCGGCCACCGCCCCGCCAATACCGCTATCGACCTCATCAAACACCAGCGTCGGCACGGGGTCCGATTGTGCCAAAACAACTTTCAGCGCCAACATGAAGCGCGATAGCTCGCCACCCGATGCGATCTTGCCCAACGGACCCGTCGGCGCGCCGGGATTGGTGGCGACTTCGAACGCCACGCGGTCCCAACCCGTTTCCGTCCAGGCAGCCTCGTCATCGCTGACGGCAACCTTGGTTCGGAAATCCGCAGCGCCCAGCTTCAACGGTTCCAGCTCATGACTGACCGCCTTATCGAGGCCGGTAGCCGCTTCACGACGCGCCAGGGACAAGGTGTTGGCAATTTCAGCATACGCACCACGGGCCTGTGCCTCGGCGCGGGCGAGTTCTTCAAGACGCTGTCCACCGTCCTCGATCCCCTCCAACTGTTTAGAGAGTTTGGCATAAAGATCGGGCAGGTTAACAACATCAACATTGTGCTTGCGTGCCAAGGCTCTGAGCGCAAACAGGCGTTCCTCAACCTGTTCAAGATGGCGTGGATCAAGGTCAACACGCCCCGCAGCAATATCAAGCTCAGCCGCCGTGATCGCCACATGCTCCGCTGCTGCGTCCAGCGCCTTTAAGGTGGCGTCCAAGATACCCTCAGCCTTTTCCGCGACAGGTTCCAACACCCGTGTAGCGTCACGCAACATGCGCTCAATGCCATGGCCGCTATCCAGCGCTTTATTGGCGGCGTTCATGGCGTCGATCAACTTTTCACCGTGCATCAGGATCTGGCGTTCGTTGGCTAGGCGCTCTTCTTCACCCTCTTCGGGGCTCAGCGCGCGCAATTCTTCTACGGCGTGACGCAGGTAGTCTTCCTCGCGGCGTGCCGTGGCCAACTCTTCTTCGGTGCGTTTACGTTCCAACGCGGCAGCGTTCCATGTGTGATAGGCATTGGAAACCTTGGCGCGCAAATCGCCATGACCACCATGAGCGTCCAAAAGCACCATATGCGTTGCCGGGTTCAGTAATCGCTGGTTATCAAACTGGCCATGCACTTCAACCAGTTCTTCACCGATTTGGCGCAACAGACCGACGCTTACACTTTGGTCGTTGATAAATGCCCGTGAACGCCCATCTGTTCCGAGCGTACGGCGCAACATCAACGGCTCTCCGGAAACGCTCAACCCATGTTCGTTCAATTGTGCATAAACAGGATGACCGGGTGCCAAATCAAATTCCGCTGTGACCACGGACTGTTCCGCACCATGACGCACCAAACGGGCCTCTGCCCGCGCGCCCAGTGCTAAGCCGAGACTGTCGAGCAAAATAGATTTGCCCGCACCGGTTTCACCGGTAAGCACGCATAGCCCCTGACTGAAATCGAGTTCCAATCGTTCAATCAACACCACATCACGGATAGACAGACGTCTCAGCATCTCGGGACGATCCTTTTGCCCACGGCGTAGGCGCAATCACCAAATTTTGTACCAGGGTTTATCCTCAGGCGCCTTGAACGTCGGGTCGCCCAATAGCGCATAAGCATCTGCGTACCATGTGCTGGATGGGAAATTGTATCCTAATACAGCTGCCGATTTTTTAGCCTCTTCATGCAACCCCAAAGCCAGATAGCTTTCCACCAGGCGCAACAGCGCTTCAGGCGTATGCGTGGTGGTCTGGTATTTCTGCACCACCACATCGAAACGATTGATCGCCGCCAAATATTGCCCCTTGGCTTGGTAATAGCGTCCAACATCCATTTCCTTGCCCGCCAAGTGATCGTGGGTAAGTTCGATTTTCAGCTTGGCATCGCGGGCGTATTGACTTTCCGGGAAACGCGTCGACAGCTCTTTCAGGGTGCTCAGCGCCAGCTCTGTCATCAACTGGTCGCGGCCCACGTCCGAAATTTGTTCGTAATAGCAAAGCCCTTTGAGATAATAAGCGTAATCCGCGTCCTTGTTGGACGGGTGAAGCTGAATAAAACGGTCCAGGGCGACAACGGCTTCATCGTATTTATTGGCCATATAGAGGCTATAAGCCGCCATAACCTGAGACTTCGACGCCCAACTGGAATACGGGTGCTGGCGCTCAACCTCATCGAAACGCGTGGACGCTTCGACATATTCTTCTTTTTCCAGCGCATCAACGGCATAATTGTAGAGCTTTTCCACTGGCTCTTCCTGATATTCAGCAAGGGCTGCTGAATCACCAGAACACGCCGCGAGGCCAAGCAGGGCCGTCGCGATTAGCATGCGAAAGGTTAAAGTCATGGATGAGGCCATGGGGCGTTATCTTTCCGTTATGTGTCCCCGCTGGTTGGGGTGGGCGGATTATATCATGCCTGTCATGAGGTCTGTCCAGCACCCCAACATAGCTTTTATTGACTCATAAATAAGGCTAAAAATTGGGGATAAACCGGGAAAAAGCGGACCAAATGTATCGCGGCCTCGCGGTAAACATAAAAATACCAGCGCCCCCGGCAGTCAACACCGGCGCGAATCGGAACATTTCAGGAATGACTGGGGATTTAAGTTAAGCTATCGCCGGGCTGGCCGCGACGGTCTGCTTCGCCCACGAAGCCCCCACAGAAGCAGGACGAGACACCACGGCATTCATGTCTACGATTTCGTAATTTGACGGGTCAGCGAACACGGCACGCAGCAGTGCATTGTTCATCGCATGGCTGGAACGCATGCCACTGTAGTGCCCCATAATCGGTCCACCGGCAAGATAAAGATCACCCACCGCATCGAGGATCTTGTGCCGCACGCATTCGTCATCGAATCGCAGACCGTCTTCGTTCATGATTTTGTCACCGCTGACGACAACGGCGTTATCCAAAGATGCGCCCTTCGCGAGACCGGCAGCCCAAAGTGCTTCGGCTTCATGCAAGAAGCCAAATGTGCGGGCGCGGGAAATTTCGTTCTTGAACACGCCATCCGTCAAATCAACCGACATAGTTTGGGTGCCAACGACGGCATTTTCGAATTCGATGTGAAAGTCGATGGAAAAACCGTCATCTGGTAACAAGGACGCAGACTTATCGCCATCGACCACAGAAACCGGTTTGAGAACGCGGATCGCCTTGCGCGGAGCCTCCTGCTCGACAACACCGGCGCAATCGATCAAAAACATGAACGGTGCGGCGCTCCCATCCATAACGGGAACTTCCGGGCCACCGACTTCGATCACAGTGTTATCAATACCAGCACCAGCCAGCGCCGCCATGAGATGTTCGATGGTGGCGATGGTTTTGCCTTTCTCAACACCAACAGTGGTACACAAGCGGCTGTCGCAAACGCAATCGAAAGACGCTGGAATAACCGCTCCGCCGCCAGCAAGATCGGTGCGACGGAAGGAGATACCCATATCCACATCCGCAGGATGCAGGGTTATGGAAATTTTTTCACCCGAATGCAGGCCGATGCCGGTGCAGCTGATGGCGCTTTTCAACGTCTTTTGCTTGATCAAAGTGTAGTCCCCTTAAGTCCCCATCGTCATTTTCCAATGAGGTCTTTTGTGTTCGCGATCCTCTGTGGACCAGCCCGTCAAACACCCTAAATAAAAAGAGCGCTTCAGTATTAAAGGTTTACCACCCTCTACCGAAGCGCTCAAATCAAACAGTGTTACCTTTTGTTACAAGTGTTCCTGCAGGTAACCCATTCATATCAATAGATTAATTTGCTTGACGGCGCAGAAATGCCGGGATGTCCAAAAGGTCGTCTTCGGCCGTGCTCGGCTGCAGGCGTTCTTCAGGGTCCAGGCCGCCCAATGTCAGTTCAGCCGACGATGCCGTGCGCATCTGCTGCGTGGATACGGCGGTCGGCGCGACGGCGGCCTCGGCCTTTTCCGACTTGGACGAACCGAACATGGAAACTTTGGTTTTGGCTCCACCGGTAACCCGTTCAAACAGGCTAGGCCCCTTGGTTGCGGTCGACTTAACGGGCGCGGGCTCACTCGGCGCGCTGGCTATCGAGCCATTGACCATAGCAGCTTCCGCCATCGGGTCGATTTCAGCATGTGCCGACGAGTTTAGCGTTGCAGGTGCAGGTGGGATGAAGACATCCATTGCCCCGACCGACGGCACACCCGCAGGCACAGCGTAATTTTCCTCAATGCGCTCAGGCTGCGGAGCCTCTTCGCTTGAAATACCTTCCTCATCAAATGAGTCCGAAAAGTCCGGTTTGGTTTTTGCGGGCAGATCGGCATAGGCGCGATCAGGTTCAGGCAGATCCAAACCCATCACCTCTTGCACCACAGCTTCGCTGTCCATCACCGGATCGTCGACCGGTTCATGCTCTGGCATATCAGCCGGTTCAGCCGCCATCGATTGCGACAAGACTTCAGCGACACTCGGCTGCGCAGCCACTTCGGCTTCAACTTTAGCAGCGGGCGTCGAAACGTGGGAAACGGCATCTTCGTTCATGGTCAACACGGCCGGCACGGGACGAACCATGCTTTCCGCATCGATACCCGTGGCAACCACGGAAACACGCATGCGACCATCGAGCGTTTCGTCGAAAGTCGAACCGAAAATGATATAGGCATCTTCTTCTACTTCGGCGCGAATGCGGTTTGCGGCCTCGTCGACCTCAAACAGCGTCATATCAGAACCACCCGTGATGTTGATCAGCACGCCTTTTGCGCCAGCCATCGAGGTGTCATCCAGAAGCGGGTTGGAAATTGCAGCTTCGGCGGCATCGAGCGAGCGACGCTCACCTTCGGCTTCGCCGGTGCCCATCATGGCCTTGCCCATTTCGCTCATGACCGAACGAACATCTGCAAAATCAAGATTGATCAGCCCCGGCATCACCATCAAATCGGTTACGCCGCGCACGCCAGAGTAGAGCACATCATCGGCCATCTTGAAGGCGTCGGAGAATGTGGTCTTTTCATTTGCGACGCGAAACAGGTTCTGATTGGGAATGATGATCAGGGTATCGACGTACTGTTCGAGTTCCTGAATTCCTTTTTCAGCGATGCGGTAGCGGTGCTGGCCTTCAAACTGAAACGGCTTGGTCACAACGCCAACCGTCAGGATGCCAAGGTCACGAGCCGCGCGCGCAATCACGGGCGCTGCACCGGTACCAGTGCCACCTCCCATGCCTGCGGCGATGAACACCATATGTGAGCCGCGCAGTTGTTCGTTGAGTTCATCGATTGTTTCTTCCGCGGCAGCGCGTCCAATTTCCGGCTTAGAACCAGCGCCCAACCCTTGGGTCAAACCTGTACCCAGCTGAATGCGCCGTTCCGTTTCGGCAAATGTCAGCGCTTGCGCGTCGGTGTTTGCAACAATGAATTCGACGCCTTCGAGACTGGCGTTGATCATGTTGTTGACGGCATTCCCGCCAGCACCACCGACACCGACAACGGTAATCCGTGGCTTCAACTCGACAGCCTCATTCTGGGGTACGCTTAGGTTGATGCTCATGACTTCCGCTCCACAGTCCACTCGTTTCTCTATTAGTGGTCAAAAAGCCTTAAAATTTAGTAACTTTTAAGGATGAAACGACCAATTCTTTTTGCCGAGTCGCCATCGAGTCCTTGATCGTTTCTGACTCGGTTACTGGCTCTGTACTTAGCGACCTAGAAATTCTCACGCAGCCATAGCCCGATGCGGCCAATTCGGGTTGCCGGCTGTTCTTTTGGTCGGTATGTGCGGCCCGTCAATTCTCCTGAAGATTCAAGAGCATGATTGATGAGCCCCGCACATGCGGCAAACTGCGGGCCGGATGCGGCCTCGGCCATGCCTTCCAAGTAACGTGGTTTGGCCATGCGCACTTGTGCCTTGCCCAAAATCTCTCCGGCCATCTCTCGTACGCCCGGAAGATGACTGGCACCACCGGTCAAAACAACCCGTGGCCCAGAGAGTTTTTCAAAGCCTGCCGTATGCAAGCGATCGCGAACCAATTCAAAGGTCTCTTCAATGCGCGGGCGAATAATCCCCACCAGCATGGAGCGCGGCACCGGATTGCTTTCACCGGTTTGCTCTTCACCGATTAACGGCACCTTGATGACTTCCAAATCGTCGCTTGGTGAAGGCATGCAATTTCCATACAGCGTTTTCATACGTTCGGCATGCTGCACCGGCGTGGACAAGCCGCGTGCAATGTCGTTGGTTACGTTAACGCCGCCCACAGGGATGCAGTCGGCATGAACAAGTTCGCCATCGAAGAAGACCGAAATTCCGGTCGTTCCACCGCCCATGTCGATCAGCGTCACGCCCAACTTCATTTCATCTTCGACCAACGCAGAAAGTGCGCTGGCATAAGGCGCAACCACGCGGCTTTCGACGTCCAGGTGACAGCGGTGCAAACACGTATCGATGTTGCGGATCGCATTGACCGATGCCGTCACCACATGCAAATTGACGCCCAGGCGCTCACCGAACATACCGCGTGGATCGCGCACGCCGCGGTTGCCGTCGATGGAATATCCGACGGGAATGGAGTGTACGATTTCTTGATCTTCCGGCAATTCGCTGGCCAAACGGTTGGCGTCGAGGATCTTGCGCAGATCTTGATCACCAATTTCATGGCCTGATATACCAATGTCGTATGCCACCAGGCGCGATTTGAACACTGGCCCCGATAACGCGACATTGATTTCTTGAATGTTGGTCCCAGCCATTTCCTCGGCTGCGCCCACGGCGGCCCGCACGGCAGATTCGGCCGCATCCATATCAACGATGGTGCCATTTTTCACACCGTTTGAGGCATGATGACCGATGCCGATCACGCGCGGCGGGCGGGTGCCTTCCTGGCGCGCAATCAGGCACGAAATTTTTGTCGTTCCGATATCCAGTGCGGCGACGAGGCCGTTTCTTGGTTTTGTCTGCGGCTGACCGCGATGCATTGCTCTCATTCCCTTTCTGGGTGCTTCGCCTGTTTTGAGTTTCTTCGTTTTACGTTTCGATACACTTAAGGTCTGAAGGTTTTATGTTTCTTGACCGGGTTTTCGTTCAGGGCGCCGGGGGGCCTTGGTCGCTCGTTTGACGATGACACGGTCTGGAACACGCAGATCAAGCACCCTCACATCACGGCTAAGTACGCCGCTTTCTTCTTCGAACGCCGCCAACCGCGCCAAAGCACTGGGGGCGTCGGCCTCGGGCAGACGCACATTGACGCCGCCATTGAGAGCTAAGTCCCAGCGCCGTCCGCCGACCCGCACAGCAGCTTTAACCAGCGCTTTCAATTCCGGTTGCGTTTCCAACAGTTCCAGCAAGCCGCCGACATGATCGGGCGCATCCCCCCCGACCACATGGATCAAGTCGGCAAAGCGGTTGAGATTGTCGTGTGTGATGACCACGCCATTATCATCGATCAGCGAAAATTGCCCCTGATTTTGCCACAACGCCATGGGATGGCGTTCAATCAAATGAACGACCAAGGTGTCCGGCAGTAGGCGTTCGATACGCGCCTGAAACACCCACGGCAATGTTTCTACGCGCGCCTTCGCATCCTGGAAGTCATAGGCCAGAATGGGGGTGCCACGGGCAATACCCAGCGCTTCAAGCAAATCCTCACGCGACGTTTCATCGCGCCCCGTCACCAATACTTCTTGAACCGTGAAACCCAGATCAGTAGAAGTCTTGATCGTCGCCCACTTGGTCGCAGTCAAGGCGTGCTCCACGACACCGGATTTCCAGACCCACGTCCCTGCACCACCGATTAGGGCGATACCCAAAACCGATACAGCCACCAAGGTTTGGGGGCGACGCCATAACGGCACCACCCGCTTTCGCTTTGGTGTCGGGGTGAATTCAAGCTCATCATCTTGAACGTCTATTTCGAATGCACCCTTTTTGGGCAACAAACGTGTCAGCATTTTTCTCATGCGTCACACTCCGCGTTTTCGACCATCCAACTCACCAAGTCCTCGAAACTGATACCAAGGTGGCGGGCCTGTTCTGGCACCAGAGAGGTTGTCGTCATACCCGGCTGGGTATTGACTTCGAGGATATAAATTTCTTCGCCATCATATCTGAAATCCGCGCGGCTGACCCCGCGACAGCCCAACGTGTCATGGGCCTTTTTGGCCAGACGCATGGCTTCATCGTAAACCGACTGTTCAATATCAGCCGGCACCTGATGGCGCGATCCGCCCGTGACATACTTGGCGTCGAAATCGTAAAAATCTCGTTCGGTCATGATTTCCGTAACGGCCAAGGGCTTGTCACCCATCACCGCGACGGTCAGTTCCCGCCCCGGAATAAAGCGTTCGACCATCACTGTTTCGCCGTACGGCCAGCTTTCGTGCGCGAACGGCAACGCGTTTTCGCCCTCATGCACGATGTGGATACCGACACTGGACCCTTCGTTGGCAGGCTTGACCACATAGGGCGGCTTCATCACACCGCCCGCCAGCACTTCATCGCGGGTGGCGACTTTATCTTCGGCGACACGGATGCCCGCATCCTTGAACAATCGTTTGGCCAGTGGCTTGTCCATGGCCAATGCCGACGCGGTCAAGCCAGAATGGGTGTAAGGAATATTCAAAATATCCAACAAACCCTGAATGCAGCCGTCTTCGCCAAAGCGACCATGCAGCGCGTTGAAGACCACATCCGGCTTAGGATAGAGCCTGCCCAGCAATGACCCCACGTCGCGCTGCACATCGATTGCGGTTACGGAATAGCCTGCACGTTTGAGCGCCTCGGCGCACGCTGCGCCCGACACCAGTGAAACATCACGTTCCGCGGACCAGCCGCCCATGAATACAGCCACTTGTTTGGTCATGTGCCCATCCCCTTTTCAAGCGCTACACCGATACGGCGGATTTCCCAGACGAGTTCAACTCCCGAGGTTTCCTTAACCCGCTTGCGCACCGTCTCACCCAACGTCTCGATATCGTTCGCCGTCGCCGTGCCGTCATTGATCAAGAAATTACAGTGCTTATCCGAGACCTGCGCACCACCGACACGCAGACCGCGACATCCGGCGTCATCGATCAACTGCCAAGCCTTGTGCCCTTCCGGGTTTTTGAACGTCGACCCACCGGTTGAGGTCCGCAACGGCTGGCTGTCTTCACGGGAAAATTTAATATCGTCCATGCGCGCGCGAATATCGACGGCTTGTCCAGCATGCCCCCGCAGGTGCGCTTCGACGAAAATCCAATCAGCAGGCACGATGCTTTTGCGGTACGAAAACCCGAGGTCATCCGCACTCAACTCGTGCCGGTTTCCCTTACCGTCCAACGCCACCGCACCGACAACGATGTCTTTCATTTCCGCGCCATATGCTCCGGCGTTCATGCGCAAGCCACCGCCGATGGTGCCAGGCACGCCGCTCAAAAATTCCAACCCCGAAACGTCAGCTTCCATGGCCGCCAAGGCAACATTGCCATCCAACGCGCCCGCACCGACCGTCACATCCGCCTTGTTGATCTGTATCGATGCAAACGCACGCCCTAAACGAATCACCACGCCCGGCACACCGCCATCACGCACCAACAGGTTGGAACCCACGCCAATCACCGTCACCGGCATGTCGTCCGGTTTCTGTTTCAAAAAATGTGCCAAGTCGTCAACGTCGGCAGGCTTGAACAGAACCTCCGCCGGGCCACCGACTGCGAACCATGTCACCTTTGCCAACGATGCGCCCACGCTTAACCGTCCGCGCACATCGGGCATGCGGTCGATCAGGCTTTTACTGGGGGCGACGGCCATCATCATGCAGAACCACCCTTCTCGCCGTAGCGCAGTTTACGCAGACGTTCCGGCAGGCGGTTGGCCCATTGGGTGATGTTGCCCGCACCCAAACAGACGACCATATCGCCAGGTCGCGCCAAATCTTTGATCACTTCGGGCAATTCATCGGGATCGAGCAAGGGCATCACAGTACGGTGCCCATGTTCGCGCAACCCCGCCACCAACGTATCACGGCTGATGCCTTCGATGGGGGCCTCGCCTGCTTCGTAAACATCGGCAACCAACACCGCATCGGCATCGTTGAAACAAGTACAGAAATCCTCAAACAAATCGCGCAGGCGCGTGTAGCGGTGTGGTTGCACCACGGCGATCACTTGGCCCTTCGTTACCGCGCCGCGCGCCGCTTTAAGCACGGCGGCAATTTCCACCGGGTGATGACCGTAATCGTCGATGATGGTGATGCCGTCTACTTCACCGGTTTTTGTGAAGCGGCGTTTGACACCTTCAAAGCCCACAAACGCGGTCAACAAAACCTGCGGGGCGATGCCCATTTCATACGCAATGGCCGCGGCGGCTAAGGTGTTTTGCACGTTGTGCATCCCGAACATCGGCAACTTGATATCACGGATCGCCTTAGCCTCGTCATCGCCGTACCCGGAGAATACCACGTCGAACGTCATACCATCGGGACCGGGACTGACGTTTTCACCACGCACCATGGCTTGGGGTGAAAATCCGTAAGTGACAATGCGTCGATCGGACACCCGCGGGATCAAGGCCTGAACCTCAGGGTGGTCGATGCACAAGGCGGCAAAGCCGTAGAATGGAATGTTTTCGACGAACTGGGCGAACGCAGCGCGCAAGGCATCAAAGCTGCCGTAATGGTCCAGGTGTTCGGGATCGATATTGGTGACCACGGCGATGGTCGCTGGCAGTTTCAAGAACGTACCGTCGGACTCGTCTGCCTCAGCCACCATCCAATCGCCGGAACCCAGCCGGGCGTTTGATCCCCATGCATTGATGATACCGCCGTTGATGACGGTCGGGTCGAAACCCGCCGCGTCCAGCAACTGCGCCACCAGCGACGTCGTCGTGGTTTTACCGTGAGTGCCGCCAACCGCGATGGACCATTTCAGGCGCATCAATTCGCCAAGCATTTCCGCACGGCGCACCACAGGCAGAAAACGCTTTCTGGCACCGACCACTTCGGGGTTTGACGATTTCACGGCAGAAGAAATCACCACCACGCCCGCTTCGCCCAAGTTTTCTTCGCTGTGGCCAATCGCGACGTGAATGCCCAAATCGCGCAGGCGCACCACGTTGGCGCTTTCAGCCTGATCGGATCCCTGCACCGAATAGCCGAGATTGTGCAAAACCTCGGCGATACCGCTCATCCCGATTCCGCCGATACCGACAAAATGAATGGTGCCAATGCTCAGTGGCAAAGCCCTCATCGCTCAGTGCTCCCTTTATTCGATTGGTCAATGAGGCCGGCGACCATATCCGCCAAATGTTTCGCCGCACTCGCACGGCCTAAGTCTCGCGCACAGCGTGCAGCCTTGACCAGCACGGCTGGCAAACCCAAAAGAGAGTCCAGTCGCACAGCAAGATTATCAGGCGTAAACATGTCCTGGGGCATGATCCAGCCCGCCCCCGCAGCATCCACGGCCTGGGCATTATAAGTTTGGTGGTCATCTGCTGCGTAGGGGTACGGCACCAAAATTGAGGGTCGCCCAACCGCCAAAGCTTCCGCCACCGTCGATGCGCCCGCGCGCGAAATCACCAGATGGGCTTTCACCATACGGTCCGGCACATCATCGATAAAGGTTGCCAGATGGGCGCGAATACCATGCTCGCTGTATATTTTCTTGACGCCGTCCATGTCTTCTTCACGGCACTGTTGTGTAACGTCAAGCCGCGCCTTGATGTCTTCGGGCAATTTGATCAGGGCCGCGGGCACCACTTCGCTCAATACTGTTGCCCCTTGAGAACCGCCCAAAACCAAAACGCCCAAGGGCGCACCGCCCTCAATATCGGGATAGGGTGCATCGGCCATGGCAGCAATGGGGGCGCGCACCGGCATGCCTGTCAGGGTGATTTTGTGCTCTGCCCCCTTGGGCAATCCGCGCATGTCTTCGAACGAGGTTGCGATCGCATTGACCCGCCCAGCCAACAAACGGTTGGCACGGCCCAGCAACGCGTTCTGTTCGTGAATGGCCGTAGGAATGGTTGTGAAGGTTGCCGCCATCATGGTCGGAACCGATGCATATCCACCAAACCCGACCACGGCATCGGGCTGCAAGCCTTTCAGTAATCGCCACGCCTGCCATGTACCAACGCCCAGCTCCATAACGCTCTTGATCCGCGCGGGAACACTTTTACCCGCGATGCCACCCGCTAGAATGTGGTGAGTTTCCAGCGCACCCAACGCGCCGCCGTAAGCCTTGCCGCGCTTATCGGTGACGAGGCCTAAGCGATAACCGCGATCCATCAATTCAGACGCCAGCGCTTCCGCCGGGAACACATGCCCACCGGTACCGCCTGCTGCCAATAGAACGTGAGGTTTGCTCATTTGCGCCCCCCCTGTGCACCATGATGCGATCCAGATTGCGAACCGGGGCGCACCCGTGTCAGCGCCAACACCATGCCCATACCCAACGCCAGCGCCAGCGTGCTGGAACCGCCATAACTGATGAAAGGCAGTGTCATACCCTTGGGTGGGATAAGGTTGGTGGTCGAAGCAATATTGATGATCGCCTGAAGTGCGAACTGGGTCAGCAGCCCCACCACAGCAACCATAACGAAGAAGTCGCTATCTTTGAACACCCGGGAAAAACCGCGTAGCACCACGAAAGCGAAGAGCGCCACAATCAACAAACACAGCAGCAGGCCGAATTCTTCGCCCGCGACGGCGAGAATAAAATCGGTGTGCGCGTCAGGCAGTACTTCCTTAACATGCCCCTCACCGGGTCCACGTCCCAACAAACCGCCATTTTCAAATGCATCTAGGGATTTTTCGACTTGGTATCCCTTGCCCGCGACCGGGTCGAGGAAACGGTCAATGCGTGACCGCACATGATCAAAACTGAGATACGCGCCAAAGCCTCCCAAAATGAACAGCAATGCAACCGCACCGACCAAAATGAGAGGCAATCCTGCGATGAAAAATTGCACCGCCCAAACGCATGCCACGACGATCGTCATGCCAAAATCGGGTTGCAATAAAAGCAATCCCACCACCAGCACAAACAGGAATATGGAAATGGCGTAACCCGGCACGTCATCATCGAGCTTTTGCGCGGAAAACATCCACGCGGCCACCACAGCAAAGCTGGGCTTGATAAATTCTGAAGGTTGCAACGAAAAGCCAATGATCGATAGCCACCGCGTCGCACCCTTGGTTTCGATGCCGACAAACAACACCGCGACCATCGCCACCAGCCCACCGACGAACACCACCAACGCCAACCGGCGCACACCCCGTGGCGTCAACATCGAGGCACCAATCATCAAGATCAAAGCCATTGGCAGAAATATAAAATGACGGTGAACGAAGTGATAGTTGTCCAAACCAATGCGCACCGCCACTGCGGGCGAAGCCGCCAGCACCAAGATTGCCCCCAGTGCGGCAATCACAATCACCGACATCAACGTGAGGCGGTCGATGGTCCACCACCACCGGCTCATGATCGACGTGTCTGTGCGCGTGAATGTACTCATGGCTTAGGCGCCCCCCCTGGCATCATTGCAGAGGCGTTCGAAGATCGCGCGAAATGCGTCGCCGCGATGCTCAAAATTTCGAAACTGATCGAACGAAGCACACGCTGGCGACAACAGCACGGTCGCCCCAGCCAGTCCATCGGTCGTTGCCACGCTCAGAGCCATTTCCGTCGCGGTTTCCAAATCACCGCACAATTGGTAGGCCACCTTGCCGTCCAGCGTGGCGGCGATCGCTCCGGCCGCCTCGCCAATCAAATAGGCATGGCGCACCGGCTCCAACAGGGGAACAAGACTGTCGAGCCCGTCTTCTTTCGCGAGCCCGCCCGCAATCCAATAAACGTTGTCGTAGCAGACCAGTGCCTTGGCAGTGGCTTCGGCGTTGGTCGCTTTTGAATCATTGATGAACGCGACGCCGTTCAACTCACCAAGACGTTCTTGGCGGTGTGCAAGACCGGGGAAGCTTTGAATAGACTGCACGATGCTGTCTGTCCCCAGCCCCATGGAGCGCGCTGTGGCGTAGGCCGCCGCGATATTTTGCGCATTGTGCCGCCCCGGCAACTGCAACAGCGTGGAGAGTTCCATCACAGCGACAGCTTCACCATCCATATCATCGATCAACTGCGTGCCTTTGGCATAAACCCCACCGGGGGCTTTGCGTTCGCTACTGATGGGCACGACCTTGCGGTCCTTGGTCAATTTCAATTCTTCATAGATGGACTGCGTCACATCGTCATCAATGCCGATGATGGCCGTGTCGCCAGCGCCCTGCCCACGGAAGATATTTTTTTTTGCCGCCGTATATCCGTGCATACCGCCATGCCGTCCCAGATGGTCCGGGGTGATGTTCAGCAGCACAGCGACCTTGAAGCGTGCAGTTGGACAAAGTTCCAACTGATATGACGACAGCTCCAGAACGTAACAGCCGTCCTGCTCCATCATCGCCATGTCACAAATTGCAGGCCCAAGATTTCCACCGACTTCAACATCACGGCCTGCCTGTTCCACGATGTGACCGACAAGGGCCGTGGTGGTGGACTTTCCGTTGGTTCCGGTGATGGCGATTTGCGGTGCTTGGGCACCGGATGTTGCCAACAATTCGGTGTCACCGATGATCGGGACACCAGCCTCCTTGGCCATGCGTGCCGCTGCGTGGGGAATGGGAAAGGTATGAGGTATACCGGGACTTAATACCAAGGCATCCATCGCTGCCCAGTTGACACGCGCCGGGTCGCGCACGGGGATGCCTTCGCCCGTAGCCTCATCCCGCGCGGCTTCGCCGTCATCCCACGCCACCACGCGCGCACCACTACGGCACAGTGCACGCGCCGCCGCCATGCCGGATTTTCCCAATCCGACAACCGCGACATTTTTGGTGGCATAACCTTCGCACGAAATCATCAGTGTTCTCGATTACCTCAGCTTCAATGTGGACAGACCGACCAGCGCCAAGATCGTCGCGATGATCCAAAAACGAACAACGATGGTGGACTCGGCCCAACCTTTTTTCTCAAAGTGATGATGCAGCGGCGCCATGGCGAACACCCGTTTGCCCGTCAACTTAAACGACACCACCTGGACAATGACCGACACGGTTTCCAAAACAAACAAGCCACCGACAATGGCCAGAACCAGTTCATGTTTGGTGATCACGCTGACCACCCCCAGTGCACCGCCAAGACTGAGTGATCCGGTGTCGCCCATGAACACGCGCGCGGGCGGTGCGTTGAACCACAAAAAACCAAGCCCGCCACCGACCAAAGCACCCAGGAATGTCGCCAACTCACCGGTACCTGGCACATAATGCAATTGCAAATAGCCAGCGAAGACCGCATTACCGACCAAGTATGAAATCAGCATAAAGACGCCCGCAGCAATCATCACCGGCACAATCGCCAAACCATCCAGACCGTCGGTCAAGTTTACGGCGTTAGACGCGCCAACCATCACCAAGATGGCGAACACCGGGAAGAACCAAGCCAACTGCAACAGCGTGTCTTTGAAAAATGGCATCGCCAGCGTGGTTTCCAGATCACCCGGCAACATACGCATGATCCAAAAAGCAGCCGCCAGCGCGAAGGCAATTTGCAGCGCCATCTTCATCTTGCCGGGCAGGCCTTTGTGATTGCGGCGACTGACTTTCAAATAGTCGTCGAGAAAGCCGATAACGCCGTAAGACACCGTGACCCCCAACGCCACCCACACAAAACCGTTGGACAAATCCGCCCACAACAAGGTCGAAATCACCATGGCGATCAGGATCATCAGCCCACCCATGGTCGGCGTGCCCTGTTTGGTGAGCAAATGTCCTTCAGGCCCATCAATGCGAATGGGTTGTCCGCCCTTTTGGTGCATATGCAACATATTAATCAGTTTGGGACCGATCAGAAAGCTGATGATCAGCGCTGTCATCACAGCACCACCGGTACGGAACGTCAGATACTTGAAGACGTTGAAGGCTGGAAATTGATCCGCGAGTGGGAACAGCAGATTGTACAACATGGCCTAAGCGCCTCCCTGGTTTTGCTGTGAGGGGTTGAGGGATTTCAAAGCCTCGACCACGCGCCCCATATGCGCGCCTGCGGAACCTTTGACCATTACGACATCGCCGGGGCGCACCGCTTGGCGCACCACATCGACCAACAAATCCGATACAATGCAATGATAACCACGCATATTTTCAGGCAAGGCATCCCACAGGTGCACCATTGCCCCACCAGCCAGGAACACAAGATCAACCGCATTGTCGCTCAGAGTTTCAGCAAGTGCTGCGTGCAGGTCCGGGGTCTCGTCACCCAGTTCCAACATGTCGCCCAGCACAGCAATTCGGCGCCCGCCCTGACGCACCCGCTGCGCACCCAACACCGCCATAGCCGCACGCATGGCGGCTGGGCTGGCATTATAGCTTTCGTCGATCAGTAAAAACTGTCCGTCACCAAGCGTGATTTCAAAATGCTGCCCGCGCCCGGTTGGGGCGGTGAGACGGGATAGGGATTCACTCCCACGAAGTATATCGCCATCCGCCGCGTGCACGGCAGCCAAAACACAAAGCGAATTCATCACCCAATGGCGTCCAGGAACACCCAAACGGTAAATAATTTCGCCGAGCGGCGTCATCGCTTTGACATCAGATACATCAGCATGAAGCACGCAATTCATCAGGCGGAAATCCGCGTCTATGCCGCCACCAAAGGTGATGACTTTGCTCACACCCGCGGCTTTCGCAGCTGCGTTCAGGCGGTCGAACTCCTTGATGTCGCAGTTGAGAACCGCGACCGCACCCGGCACTGCACCCTTGAATATTTCCGCCTTGGCGTCGGCGATTTCTTCAGGGCCTGAGAAAAATTCCGTATGCACAGGCGCGATGGTGGTAATTACACACACATCTGGCTTCGCCATCTGCGACAGCGGCGTCAATTCGCCCGGATGGTTCATACCCATTTCCAAAACAGCAAAGTCAGCATCGGCTGGTGTGCGCGCCAGGCTCAACGGAAGGCCCCAGTGATTGTTAAGACTGCCTTCACTAGCAGACGTTTTTCCTTGTTCCGAAAGCACCAGTTTCAGGGCTTCCTTTGTACCAGTCTTGCCGACCGATCCGGTCACGGCGATGACCTTGGCATGATCCAGACGCTCCCGCGCGGCACGGCCCAAGGCCTCTAATGCCTTCATTGTGTCATCGATCACCAGCAGCGGTGCGTCCGGGTCAAGTACCGGCGGGCGATGGCAAACGGCGGCAGCAGCGGCACCCTTTTCAAAGGCGGCGGCAACATAATCGTGACCATCCGCATTAGGACCTTGCAAAGCGATAAACAAATCACCCGGCTTCAGCGTTCGTGTGTTGATTGAAACACCGGTGGCGCGCCATTGCGTATGTGCATCGCCGTCTGTCGCGCGCGCGGCATCTTCGGATGTCCACAAAATATTGGATACGGTGTCGGCTAGCTTCATCATGTTCACGCTCCGACCCCCTTGATTGCGGCGATGGCCTCAGCCACGTCATCAAACCTCCGGACTTCGTCGCCAACGATTTGACCTTGTTCGTGGCCCTTACCCGCCAGCACCAAAATATCGCCGTCACTTAATCCACGCACAGCATTGATGATCGCATCGTGACGGTCACCAATTTCAATCGCTCCCGCACAGGCTGCCAAAACCTCAGCACGAATATGTGCGGCATCTTCACTGCGTGGGTTGTCGTCAGTGACGATGACACGGTCCGCCAGTTTTGCCGCAATTTCACCCATCTGCGGGCGTTTACCCGCGTCCCGATCGCCACCGCAACCGAACAGAACATGCAGCTTGCCCGTGACATGCGGGCGCAGGGCCATCAACACGGTTTGCAGGGCGTCCGGGGTGTGGGCGTAATCCACATAAACCGCACCGCCTTTAACGTTACCTACCTTTTGCAAACGCCCCGGCACACCAGCCAAGTTTTCCAACGCCGCCACCGCTGCATCAGTCTGAGCGCCCAGCGCCAACGCCAACCCCAGCGCGCACAATGCATTTTCCGCCTGAAAGTTCCCCACCAAAGGCAGGTTCACCGCAAAAGATTTGTCATTTATATTCAGCGACAGGGTTTGTCCGTCGCTATGAGGCACCCGATCCAAGAGCTGAATGTCACGCCCGTCGCGCCCATAAGTCATCAGTTCCAAGCCGCGCTTCATCGCCACCTCAGCGACCTCTTGACCCTCTGGGCTATCGGCGTTGACGACCGCATAACCGCCGCTTTCGACCACTTGCGAGAACAACCGCAACTTGGCCGCCAAATAGTTTTTCATGGTGCCGTGATAATCGAGATGATCGCGGGTGATGTTGGTGAAGCCTGCGGCCCGCACCCGCACCCCATCGAGGCGGAATTGTTCCAAACCATGGCTGGACGCTTCCATCGCCACATGTTCGACCCCGGCGTCCGCAAGGCGAGCTAAGGTTTCGTGCAAGTGTACGGGGTCAGGCGTGGTCAGGGTACCCGGCTCATCAAAGCCCTCGCCATGCACGCCGAGTGTGCCAACACTGGCGGATTTAAGTTCCAAGCTCTGCCAAATCTGGTGCAGGAACGACGCCGTCGATGTCTTGCCGTTGGTGCCGGTGATCGCGGCGATGGCGTCTGGTTGGTGGCCATAAAAATTCGCTGCCATGCGGGCAAAGCGTTGACGGACGTTGGCGTCTTCGATCACCGTAATGTTCGCACGCGTACCGACCGGGGCCAGAACCGCAACGGCACCTTTGCTTTTTGCATCATCGATAAAATCGCGACCATCAACACGCGCACCCGGGAGAGCGGCGAACAGGAACCCCGGACGCACGGCGCGGCTATCGCAGGTCAAGCCTGAGATGTCCAAGTCTCCATCGATGACATCCATATCAAACAGCGCTTTGTCTCCCAACAACACATCAATAAGTCGCATGGCGCACGCTCCCGCCCACCAATGCGGTCCGTTTGGGTCCCGAAGAAACCGGTACATGCAGCGGATGGCCAGGAGCCTCTTCCGCGTCGTCGCCGTTTGCATCCGGAACCAGACCGTAAAGCGGCCCCATCCGTTCGATCACACCCTTCACCACCGGGGCGGCAACCCAGCCACCCGTGGCGTAGCCGTAGGTGGCCTTGATACCCTTGGGCTCATCCACCACCGCCAGCACCACATAGCGCGGCTTGGTCATGGGGAACGCCCCGACAAATGACGATATCAACGCCTTCTTGTCGTAGCGCCCGCCCGCCTGTTTTTCCGCAGTGCCGGTTTTTCCGCCGACAAGATAACCCTGCACGTCGGCATTTTTACCCGTACCGCCACGCACCACCAGACGCATCAGACTGCGCATGGCCTCCGATGTCTTAGCCTTCAAAACCTGCGCGCCACGCGGCAGCGAAGCGCTGGTCTGTTTCATCAAGGTCGGCGGCAACATGATGCCGCCGTTGACCAACGCGGAAACCCCCGCTGCCACCTGCAAGGGCGAAACGGCGATGCCGTGACCGTAAGCAATGGTCATGGTGGAAATGTCACCCCAGCGCACGGGGAACAAAGGGCTACCGACCTCTGGCAATTCAACATCGGGCGTGCTCAACAGGCCGAAGCGAGTGAGGTATTCCTTTTGCTTTTTCATGCCCACGTCAAGCGCCATTTTGGCGGTGCCGATGTTACTGGAATAGACCAAGATTTCCGGTACGCTAAGCCAACGTTTCTTGGCGTGAAAATCATTAATGGTGAAGCGCGCGATACGAATCGGCTCAGATGCATCGTAGCCGTCGGTCAACCCCACGGTGCCCGTGTCCAACGCCATGGCGGTGGTGAACAGCTTGAACGTGGAGCCCATTTCGTAAACGCCTTTGGTGGCCCGGTTGAACCCCCGTTGCCCCAGCGAACCGGCGGGCTTGTTCGGGTCAAAGTCGGGCAAAGAGACCATGGCGACGATTGCACCCGTGTTGACGTCCATCACCACGCCAGCAGCTCCCAACGCACTGAAGCGGTCTTTGGCCTTGGTTAGTTCGTCGTGCAAGATGGCCTGCACGCGCATGTCAATAGACAGGTCTACCGGCTCGCCTTCATTGCCCAAGCGGCCCTCGAACGTTCTCTCAACACCTGAAATCCCACGACCATCAACATCCGTGTAGCCGATAACATGGGCGAAAGTTGGACCATAGGGATAAACCCGGCGTTCCTCACGACGAAAGCCGAAGCCCAACAGTCCCAAATTGTTCACCGCCCACACCTGGTCCGGCGTCAAGTTGCGTTCAATCCACTGGAACCGGCCGCCCTTTTTTATTTTTGCAATGAGATGTTCTCGGTTGAGGTTCGGCAATACGGTGAGCAGACTGTCTGCCACCACCGCTGCATCATCACCCTTTAAGGCTTCACGGCTGTCCACATATAAAGATTGGGTGGGCAGGCTGGTGGCGAGGATGTTACCGAAGCGGTCACGCACATCGCCGCGCACCACCACTGTATTTTCTGTTTTCGATTTCGTCATCGCCTGCCATTGCGGCGCGCCGGACTTGCCATGGCGCGTCAGGTCCACAAGACGAACACCAAGCACCCCGAACGCCAGAGCAAACATGACTCCGGTGACCAACAACCGCGTGCGGCCTTGATCCAGAGCCTGCTTGCGAACACTTTCCATACGGATGCGTTTGGGGTCCAAAGCCTCAAACGGAATTTCGGTTTGCAGGGGGAGCTTCGACGTCATTTCGTCACCTCCCCATCTTTGGCTTTACCGTCGAAAATGATTTCGCGCACAGGAATGGTCAACATCGCATCCGGGCCGACCACTTGATGCGGCGGGATGGGTTGCATACCCAAATACTGACTGGCCAACTCTTCAATTCGCTTAGGATCGTTTAGCGTCGCCCATTCGGCGCGCAAGACGTGTACGGAGCGACTCTCGTCATCGAGTTCCTTATTCAGCCGTGAATATTTGGCTTCAAGGTCGTGCACCTGATACTTGACCGAGAACAGCACCATCGAGATGCCGCCAGCAAGCAGCAAGAACAACACCGTGGTGTGACGCAGGAGGCCGGAACGCTTATTCATCTCCAGCTCCTTTCCTGCCCAAAGATGAAACATCGTCCGGCCATGCGTGCGCGTTGGTGCGTTCCGCCATGCGTAACCGTGACGACCGAGCACGCGGGTTGGCTTTGCATTCCGCTGCGCTGGGCTTGATCGTGCCTTTTTTGAGCAACTTGAACGTCGGCACAGGCCCTTTATCGCCGGTGTCGGGGATATAGCGCGAAGGATTGGGCAAATTGCCTGAGTGTGCGTTCAAGAACCCCTTCACCCGTCGGTCCTCCAACGAATGGAAGGACACCACCGCCAGACGCCCGCCGGGGCCAAGAAGATGTTCAGCCCCGCTCAAGCCGCGATCGACTTCGCCCAATTCATCGTTCACATAAATACGCAAACCCTGGAAGGTACGGGTCGCGGGATGGATACCGTCTTTTGATTTTTTCACCACGTTGCTGACGATACGCGCCAACTGGCCGGTGCGGGTGATTTCGCGCTCAGCGCGAGCCTCGACAATCGCACGCGCAACCCAGCGCGAACGGCGCTCTTCGCCAAATTCGTAAATAATATTGGCAAGGTCTTCTTCGTCCATCGTGTTTACGACGTCAGCGGCGCTTTGACCTTTCTGTTCCATACGCATATCGAGCGGACCATCGGCCATGAAGGAAAAGCCGCGTTCCGCCTGATCGATTTGCATGGACGACACACCCAAATCCAACGCCACGCCATCCACGCCGGACACGCCCTGGGCGCTCAACAACGAGAACATGTCGCCGAAGCGGCCCTCAACCACACGCAAGCGCCTGCCGAATTCGGCTTCCATGTCGCGGGCTTTGGCGATGACGTTCGGATCGCGGTCGATCCCCCAGACGGTACAATCGGCGGCCTCAAGGATCGCGCGTGAATAACCACCGTTGCCGAAGGTCCCATCCACGTACACACCGCCGTCATGGGGGGCAAGCGCGTTCAAGACCTCGTTAAGAAGAACCGGGACATGAGGTCTGTTCATGCGCTCAACCTCCCCGCTTGCGGTCAGAAGGAGAATCCGGTCGTGGTGAAAGCTGTAGCGTCGCCCCATTTGCCTTGGCGCGCGTCAACGCGTCGCCGTGGCGGGCGGCGTACACATCCGGGGACCAGATTTGAAAACGCGCACCACGCCCAACGAACAAGGCCTGCCCGTCAAGACCGGCGTGCTGGCAGAGTTCCATCGGAAGACCAATGCGCCCTTCGGGGTCGAAAGACAATTGAAAGGCGCTTTCCAAGGTGATGGCGACCAAATCATCCTGAGTGTCGGAGAACAGCTCAAGATTATCCTCAAGGCTAGAGGACAAGCGTTCCATGAACGCCTCGCCTGCGCCTTCCAAGGCCGGATATTTAAAATGAGGGTAAATGTAGACACCCGCGAAGCCCTCGCCGAGGACGGCTTCACGATAAGGCTTCGGGACGGAGACCCGGCCTTTTTTGTCGATTTTATTAAGATGACGACCGACGAGCAGCGCCATTTAACCCCCTAGCTGATGCATCAAGCAAAAACCGTCCCTCACCATCAGGTCGGCCTTTGACATTCGCCCCCTCGTCTTGAAAACCGGCCCCGCCCCCTTGGCGAAACTCAGCCCCAAAACCTTGGAAGCACGCCCGTAAGTCACGCACAACGCGCCCACGGACCCCATTGGTAACTTATGGGATACCATGGGAGTTAATGGGCGTCAATGGGACCATATGGTTTTTACTGGGATTTTCTAAGGCTATACTGGGCTTCGACTGAACCGTTGCGAAGTCGCCCAAACACAAAAAAAGCCACCGAATGGTGGCAATTCATTGAAAACCTAACGCTTTTATGAGACGTAACGGCACACCTTCCAGTGTTCGCTATTTGTTCTTTACTTGAGGGGCGCACTACACTATTGAAACGTGCAAAATATAAATATATTAGGGATGTTCTTCAGGGCGTTCACGAGCGTGGCGGTGAAACTGGGTATCGGGGATACACTACCGATAAGTTAACGCCAGCCATAATTGCACCGTCCTGCGTGCCTAACGACCTTGATGAAAAACCGGCATCAAATCGAAGTAAGGGCGAATGATCGGCGAGGTCGAGGCCGCAAAATCATCAAACGGACCATCAAAAAACACCTTGCCTTCATACAACATCACGGTACGTGGCTTCAACCGATTGAGAAGGTCTTTATCGTGGGTAATGATGATGGTTGTGCGCTGTCGCCCGGCGTCACGTTCGTGGGTTTCAAGAATAAGGTCTTGAATTTGCGCCGCGCTGGTGGGGTCCAGGCCTGTGGTGGGTTCATCGTAAAAAATAGCCTCGGGGTTCATCGAAAGCGCGCGTGCCACCGCCAAACGCTTGGCCATGCCGCCGGACAAGCTGTTGATGTCGGTATCCAAAAAATCATCGCTGTCATCCAATGCCACCGCGACCAAAACGCGCCGGGCAATCGGGATGATGTCTTCATCCTCAAGATGTTTGATTTCGTGCAGCCATAAACGAATGTTGTCGAACACAGTGCCTGAAAACAATGCGTTCATCTGAAACACCACGCCCCAATGGGTGTGCAGGACATCTACATCGGCAGGGCTTAAGCTGGACAAATCGACCAGCGGCGCACCGGCGCGCTCATGATCGGCAACCCGAACCTCACCCTCATCGGGTTCCAACTGACCGAGAATATGATTGAGCAGAACCGTCTTACCACAACCGGACCCGCCGACGAACGCCACCAGTTCACCGCGTTTGACTTCAAGACCGATGCCGCGCAAAACACGGTGCTCGCCAAATGCCTTCGACAAGCCTTCGATCTGAATTTCTATGCCCGTACCCATGAAGATAGCGTACACGCTGTGTCAGAAATATGTGTGTAAAAAAGGACCAGATGGCCTGTAAGCCGGGTTCTGTCCATCTCCGAAGAGACTGGATGGCCATTCATCTGGGACGCCTGTTGCCAGACGCCTCACGCGATACACCCGAACGACAGCGCACAAATTCGCTTGAGGCCCTGAGCCTCCGGCCGTCCTTCTCGATCTTGCACCCGGTGGGGTTTACCGTGCCATCCCTGTTGCCAGGGACGCGGTGCGCTCTTACCGCACCCTTTCACCCTTACCTGAGCATGCTCAGGCGGTTTGCTTTCTGTGGCACTTTCCCTAGGGTCACCCCCGCCGGCCATTAACCGGCACCGTACTTGTGTGGAGCCCGGACTTTCCTCCCCCACCCGAAGGCAAGGGCGGCCATCCAGCCATCTGGTCCGCGCACAACCTAATCTCTTACATCGCCGCAAGCAATGCCTTGAGAAGACCCGCCGTTTCCCCGTCCGACTGACCATTGATCAGAGATGGGCGAAAGTGACGTTGAAAGGCCGCCACTGCGGCTGCCAAGTCCGTGACGTCATAGCCATAGGCTTCCAGCATAACCCGCATATCGTCGGCGGATATGCTGATGGGATCCGCGCCCTCGACCCACAAACCGACACCAAAACTGGCGAGGCGCTTCCAGTCGAAACGTTCGCCCGGGTCCTGTTTGCGCTGCGGCGCCACATCGGCGTGACCAACCACATTTTGTGGCGGAATGGAATGGCGCTTGAGAATGCCACAGCACAGGTTTTCCAACGCCACCATCTGGGCATCTGGAAAATCGCGATACCCAAATTCGTGACCGGGATTGACCAATTCGACGCCGATGGAACGTCCGTTCACATCCATCGCACCCCGCCACCACGCGACACCGGCATGCCATGCACGCTTATCCTCATCCACCAAACGATGAACCGTTCCATCTTCATCAATCACGTAGTGTGCGCTGACCAGAGCGTCCGCATCGCACAACCGCTCCAGCGCCGCCTCGCATGTTTCCATGCCGGTATAGTGCAGCACCAACATATCGACCGGAAGCCCGCAGGGACGGTTGTTATAATTCGGAGATGCGATCATCGTCGCCAACCGATCAGCTGATGCTGTGATCATCGCCAGCCCCCTTACTTCAGCCCACGCAGTTTCTTTATTTTGTCATAGGCGGCATTGATAACAGCCATTTTTTCGTTTGCCAGGTCGATAAACTCCTGTGGCAGTCCCTGAGCCATCAACTTGTCAGGATGATTTTCGTGAATGAGTTTGCGGTAAGCTGATTTAATCTCAGTGTCAGGAGTCTCCGCCGTCACCCCCAGAACCTCATAAGGGCTGGCCTGATCGGCCCCCGAATGGGTGGCGGTGATGCGTTCAAACGTGTGCTGGTCGAAACCAAAAATATCCGCCACCTGTTTGAGGTATTGCAGTTCCGCCGGATGCACTACGCCATCAGCCTTGGCGATATGAAACAGACCGCCGAGCAATTCTTCCAGAACCGCTGGTTCATGAGGGAACAAGTTGGCGACTTGTTGGGCGTACAGTTCGAACCCAGCCGTTGAGGTTTTGGCCCGATCAAAAATTTTCGCGACGTTGTTGACCTCAGTCGGCGGGATACGGAACAGCTCCTTGAAGGCTGCAACCTCATCGCGGGTGACTTGCCCGTCGGCTTTGGCCATTTTGGCACCAAGGGCGATCACAGCCAGGGTGAAGGCAACTTGGCGCTGCTCTTCACGCGACACCCGCCCCAAAATGGAACCGCCCCCACCGTGGGCTTTGTCTATGGCATGGCCCGCCACCGCCCCCAGCAGTGCACCCAACGGCCCGCCAAGAGCGAAGCCAGCAACACCACCAATCACTTTTCCCCAAATGCTCATAAAACCCAATCCACCACAAAAGTTCACGCTTTCCCCAAACCTAACGCAGTCGCGTTTCGGCGCAAGCCCTCAAACACAGCACAGAGTGCGACAAAGCACGGGGTGTGACAGCCATCATAGTCAGCCCCCAGACCGACGGGTAGCTTTTCACATAAGATATACCGTTGATAGCATTGGCTTAGGAAGGAACCACCGATGAACGCCTTTGATATTCACAAGAATTTTATCGCTGTTTTGGGTGCCCTTGCCCTGTCCTTGGTGCTTGCATCAGCGCACCCGGCCGATGCGGATGGCCTCACAGCTCAGAATGGCGGGACCAACGCATCATCCATTGCACCACAGCCCCAAAAAAGTTTTGTGCGCAGTATCAATGATTTATTGGGCGTCAAAACCCCGGATAATGCCACAGGCACGAGCCACAGCTAAGCCGCCTCCCTCTCCCTAAGCTCCTCGCCCGTTCACGTCGAAAGATGATATGAGGCTCAAAGCAAAACGCCCGGCCAAAAAGGTCGGGCGCTTTCATATGCACAGACGGCAAAGTTATCCGCCCTTTCGCACCGCCAACCGTTCCCGCAAGCGGTCCAGCATCGCGCCATCGACGCCATCACCGAGGTTCAGCTTTTCGGCCTTTCGAAAAGCCGTGATCGCGGACCAGGTGCGTTCCCCGTCGATACCGTCGGTCGGTCCTGCGTCAAACCCAAGCCGACCAAGGGCATATTGAACAAAGCGCATCGTCGCGCGTCCCTCAGTCGCACCGGAGACGGGTTCGTTTGCCCATGATGCGGCTTGCGCTTGCGCCGCAGCAAACGCTGCAGAGCTCACACGCACCTTCAGGGCACTGATCGCCGCCTCCGCGCCTTCGGCGTTTTGGGCCTGCGCAATCATGAGCCACACCAACGCCTCATTGCGTCGTGCGGGAACCGCCACACCCGATGACAAGGTCTTGCCAAGCGCCAATTGTCCCCGTGCATCCCCAGCGCGGGCTGCATGCTCCAGCCACATCAACCCCCATCCCGGTTCCTGTGCTGTGCCGCGTCCCTCCAGGTAGGCTTCACCCAATTCATATTGTGCGCCGACATGCCCCATGGCGGACGCCATAGAAAACCATTCCACCGCGCGTTTAGGGTTATCTTGCATCACACCCAATTGATACGCCGCCGCGCCCTGTCCTTGCAGGGCGGCATTTTCAAGCCACCGTTCAGCGGCTTTGGGATCTGAATCGGCAAGCGTCAGGCCCAGGTCGTACTGCGCCCCAACATCACCGGATTCGGCCAACGTCGTCAGCATCGCCAAAGCCGTTGGTGCTTCTACAGGAGACGCGATTTCCACAGTTTTCAGCACATTTTGGCCTTGTTGACTCGCGCCCCGGCCGGTCTCACCGGCACAGCCGCCAAGCCCTGACGCAAGGCCAGCCGCCACGCTCACCGCCAAACCGCCGCGCAGCACGCGAAACAGCTTGCCGCGGATACCTTGTCTCATCATAATTTTTTTCACCCGCATACGCCGTCCAGAATTTGCTTTTTCTTTATATTGTAATATTTTAGCTAAAGACGCTGAATTGGTCTAGAGTTAGTCTGAGAATTGCTTTGTAGGCAATCATTTGCAAAGCCTCGAATTGTCGCAAGCCCAGGACTATGATAGACAGTGACAAGCGCGAATGGATACATATGTTCCATCCGCACGGTATGATACGCCCTTAACGCGAGCCTCAAGCGACATGAACCGCACGATGAGACTTTTCCCCGGCTTGGCAATCTGCGCCTGTATTGGTGCAGGGCTTGGCGTGGGCGCATTTAGCATTGGTGCGGCTGAAGCAAGACCAATCGAGCAAGAGCTGCAATTCCTGATCGACAGCCACCCGAAAATCCGTGAATCCGAAAAAACGGTCGAATCGCGTCGCGCCGCCATCATGGATGCCCGCGCCCTTTATTACCCGCGGATCAGCGTCACAAGCGATCTCAGCCGCGAAGTCATCAGCACCCCCGCCTCGCGCAGACGGGGTGAAGGCGACCCCTCAAGTGACGTAGCGAAAACGTTGGGGCTTACGATCAAACAAAACCTTTTCGATGGGTTTGCCACCACATCCCAAGTGCATGCGGCGCAGATCAACCGTGAAGTTTCAGAACTGTCCCTTGAAGGCACACGACAGAACACCCTATTCGAAGGTATCCGCGCGTATGTCGACGTGTTACGCCAGCGCCGCCTGGTTGAAATTTCCCGCGAAAACGAACACACCATCCAGCGCCAATTGAACCTTGAAGACGAACGGGTCCGGCGTGGCTCCGGCGTGACCCAGGATGTGCTGACCGCTAAATCGCGCCTGCAAGTCGCCATCGAACGTCGCGTGAGCTTTGAAGGCGCACTAGCCAATGCAATCAGCACCTACGAACAAGTATTTGGTCATGCACCCGACATCGCCACTATGATCGACCCGGCCCCACCGGCCGAGGTCATCCCCAGCAACCAAAAGCGCGTAACAGAAATCGCTTTGATGGAAAACCCGGCGCTTATCGGTGGGGCGGCAAAGGTCGAACTGGCCCTGGAACAACGGCGCGGCGCATCCAGTGCCTTTCTGCCCAAGGTCGATCTTGAGGGCACCGCCAATTATGAAAACGATCTGTCGGCAGTTGATGGTGTACGCCGCGATTATGGGGTGAAACTGTCAGCCAGTTGGGATGTTTTCAATGGCGGCTCATCCACAGCACGCCAGGACATTCGTCATTTCGATTATCAGGCTGCGATGGATGGGCAAGACTACACCATATCCAAGGTCATCGAACAAAGCCGCCTGGCCTGGCAATCCCTGATCACATCACGCACCCGCAAAGAACTGCTTGGCAACGCCGTGAACATTGCCGCCGAACTGTTTGAGCAGCGCAAAAAGCTCCGCGATGCCGGTAAAGAAACCATCATCAACGTGCTTGATCAGGAAAATGAACTGAACAACACCCAGATCAATTACGCCACCGCAACCTACAACGAACGCGTTGCCATTTATCAGGTGTTGTTGTCCATGGGACGGTTGATGCCGGAATATATGATTTCCCAGCGCTAAGCTGAACCTCTGTCGTTCAGCGTTCACGGACCGTGAGCGCCACGCCGTCGGCAATACGATCCGATGGGTGCAACACCACGACATCCCCCGCATCCAGACCACCCAAAACTTCCGCTTCTTGTGTGTTCATGTGAGCGATGTCCAAATGCATAAGCACTGCTTCACCCTTCTTCACGGCAAAAACGCCCCAGCCACCTTCAACCCGAAACAGTGCCGACATGGGAACCTTCAACACATCCACACCGCGCCACGTCTCAATCGCGGCCTCAACCCGAAAGCCATGTCCCAATGTGGGCGGCAAGACACCGGGTTCAGCAAAATCGATGACAACGTCAACGCGCTGCTCTTCGATCCCCAGCACGGAAACCTTGGTGTAACCGAACGGTTCGATCCGGCGAACGGTGCCTTTCAACGTCGCCCCACCCCAGTTTTCAATCATCACATCCGCACCTTCACGAATGCTGGCCGCATCGCTGGTCAACAGATCGACCACGACCTCCAAATCGCGTGGGTTGCCGACCTCCATCAACACGGCACCTGCCGCCACCACCCCTTCGCTTTCTTGTATGACGCGCAACACCTGGCCTTCGACGGGGGAGGTGATGTCCATACAGCACTGCCCGTCCCGTTCGCCTGCACTGGGTGTAACCAACCGTGCACGAGCCGTTTCCAGTTCATGCAGGCGGACCTGTTCAGTGGCCTCTGCACTTTTGACTTCTGCCGCACGGGTGGCGACTTCCAATTCGGCCATGTCCAGAGCGCGCTGGGAAATGGTTCCGTTGTGGCTAAGTTTTTTTGCCCTAAAGAGTTCCGTTTGAGCAAAGACCGCCTCCGCCTTAGCGCGCTCCACATCTGCTGAGGCCAAAGACAAGGCATCCTCAGCCGCCTGTGCCATGGCCTCGGCCTCGGCCCGGGTGCGACTGTCCAAGATGGTAGGGTCAGCCGGCTCAATCACCGCCAATCGGGTCTTGCGCGCGCCAACCCGGTCACCCGCCTTAACCGTGACGCGCATCAACCGCCCTGCGACCGGCGCGGAAATAGCGTAAATGTCTTTGACCCTAGTCTGCCCCTCACCGACGACATGCACGGTCAGCGGGCCGGTCTTGACCGTGGACACATCGACGGGAACCGCACTGGGCACAAACGCCCAAGCCAGAAATGCCGCAACAAGGACGGAAATCACGCCCCAGAAGATATAGCGGCCGAAACTTACGGGTCTACCGTGTGTCATAATCCGCAAACCTCCTTTTCTCATTCACGCGTTTTCAACGCTTGCACCATATCGAGTTTTGCGAGCAAACGAAACGTCGCAAGCCCCGACGCGATCGCCGCCGACACCACCACCATGACCGAAAAACCGAAAGTCTGTTTGCTGACTTCCAACGGAATTCGGTACAGGTCCGTGTCCAGGGACGAAGTCCACACCCACGCAAGGCCGTAACCAAGCCCACACCCAAGCGGCAACGCCACCACCGTCAAAATTGCCATCTCGCCCAGCAAGATGAACGACACCTCACCTAAGGTGAAACCCAACACACGCAAGCTGGCCAATTCGCGCGCACGTTCCGACAGCGATATACGTGCGGCGTTGTACACCACGCCCACAGCCATCACACCCGCAAACAGAACATTGAAAAATGTAAGCAGCAAAATATTTTCCGCCATCGTTTCACGGAAACTTTGCAGTGTTGCTCGCTTGATCGCCATGCCCGCAATGGCGGGCGTATCCTTGACCGCTTGGTAGAACGCCGTTTCGCGGTGCGTGTCCAGCTTGATGTAAGCCCCGCTGATCCGTCCTTGTTCACGCATCACCTTGCCCAGATAGTCAAAGTCCATAAACGCGGGACTACCGAGCATGGTTTGCGAAACCTGCACGACAGGCAGTTCCAAAACCGGGCGGCGACCTTCGGTGACCTGAGCAATGATCACGTCGCCAACCCCTGCACCCAATATTTCAGATAGCTTTTTGGACAACACCAAACCGACCTCCGGCACGATCACCGGCTTATAGTTTTGGTCGAGGATACGGCTCAGGCGCGCGCCTTGTTTCAAACCGATAAGGCTTTCTTGGCGTTCCGCACCCTGAAAGTACAGCTTGGCTGAGGCAGCACGGAACGGTTCGGCATTCATCACGCCGGGCATGGATTTGATGTTGTCCAACGCACGGGATTCTTTGGCCTCCATGAAGCTGATGGTCGCATCTTGACGCTCCGCCCGCTCAAAATTTATTTCGATCAGCTTTTCCATCGCATCCATAAAAAACATCGAACCGATCAGCACCGCCACCGCTGCTGCGTTGCCTATAACGGTCAGAAATGTTCGGCCCGGCCAACGCACCAAATGACGCACGATCATCCGCGAGGGTTGCGCCAGATGCGTGAACCAACCTTCAAAGCGCGAACGATGATAGGTGGTCGGCGGCGGCGGCACCATGGCTTCGGCGGGCGATAGCAGCGCCGCACGGCGCACCGCCCCCCAAGTACCAATCAAGGCCACCGCCATACTGATCCCGCCGGCAATCGCGAACACCGATGCGGTAAAATGGAAATGCAAAAATGGAAAATGAAAGAACGCCTGATAGACCTCCGCCAGACCGCGCCCTAGCCACACGCCGCCCATGAAGCCCACGACGACCCCCACAGCAGTTATGGCCATCACCAGCTTCAGATAGTGTACCGCCACGGCATAGGTCGAATACCCGAATGCCTTTAACAGGCCGATTTCTTCGCGTTCGGTCTCGATCCAGCGGGTAATCACGACGTTAAGTAAAAACGCGGCAATGGCCAAAAAGATCGGCGGCACAATTTTCGCCGTGTTGCGCAACTGGTTCAATTCCCCATTGACGTACCAATTGGATAGCTGGCGTGCGCGCCCATATGATCCAATGCCGCCGTAAGGCTCCAAAACCCGGTCGATCCCCGATGTTACAGCCGCCAACTCTGCGCCCGGGTCCAGCGACAAGATCACGTCATTGAACGCCCCCTTCATGTCAAAGGCGGCCTCCAACGCTGGACGCGACATCCAAATCACGCCAAAGCGTTTGTCATCGGGCATCATTGCTCCCGGCTGAATGGCGTAAATGTATTCCGCCGACAGTACGGTCCCGACGATATTCAAGTCGCGTTTGCGCCCGTTAAGGATCGCCGTCACCGTATCGCCCGGCTTCAAGCCATGAGCGCCGGCGAAGGCCTCGCTGAGCAAAACCTCACCGGACTTGGTCGGCGCCAACCAGCGCCCTTTGGATAGATGCAAACGGTTCAGCCGCGGTGTCGTACCCACCGGATAGGACAAAATAACACCTTGCGCCGGTTCGATCAGATCCGGCATATCCAAGGTAACGCGTTGCTTAATCCGCGTTTCAACAAAGCGTACACCGCCCACGGTTTCCAGCCGTCCCGACAACGCATTGGGGGCACGTTTCAAGGGTGCGAACACATCGGCAAAACCATAGCGCTCATAGTAGGCCGCACGGGTTTCGAATAAGGACCTCAGCATCCCCTCGCTCATCACGAACATCGCCACACCCGCGCCAATGACCAAGGCAATGGCAAGCGCCTGCGCCCACATGCTACCTAAATCGCGCACCACTTTTTTATCCAATACGGACAGGCCCGGCATCACCATACGAGTTCTCCCGGCTGTTTCTTCGTCGTATTTTCACGCACATCCTGAACACGCCCGTCGCCAATCACGACCACCCGGTCTGCCATATCCGCGATCACCGCATTGTGGGTAATAACGGCGGTGGTTGTACCCAAATCGCGGTTGGTCTGGGCTATTGCTTCCAACACCAAGATGCCGGTTTTGGAATCCAGGGCACCGGTCGGTTCATCGCACATCAAGATGCCCGGTCGTTTGGCAATGGCGCGCGCAATGGCAATACGCTGTTGCTCGCCCCCCGACAACTCGGCTGGGAAATGGTTCATGCGTTCACCCAACCCCACTAAGGTCAGGGCCTCGTCGGCGGTCATGGGATCGGGGGCAATTTCGGTCACCAGATCGACGTTTTCGCGTGCGGTCAGGCTGGCGACTAGATTGTAAAATTGAAACACAAAGCCGACATGGTCGCGCCGGTACAGGGTCAATTCCTTGTCGCTCAGGTCCGCCAAATTCTGCCTGCCGAAACGTACAGAACCCGATGTCGGGCGATCAAGGCCGCCAAGAATATTCAGCAGTGTCGATTTGCCGCTGCCACTGGCCCCCAACAACACCACCAGTTCACCTTTGTAGAGGTCAAAGTCCACTTCCGTGAGAGCGTGAACTTCCAACTCTCCGGTGCGGTAGATTTTAGACAGCCCCCTTGCCTGCAAAACCTTAGGCAAGTTCGTATCAGTGTGTGTGGTGTGAATGCTCAAGGCTTGCTCCCCACATGCAACGATAAGTTACCTCTTCAGGATAACACAAATTCACACGCACAGGGGGTCAGAATACGGTCGGAAACAACGAGAGCAACAGCAGACCCGCCATGGTCCAATTGAAAATTTTAAGGCGTTGCGGGGTATGCAGATAGCGCCCGATCACAGTGCCGAAAAAGGTCCATGTGCTGGCGCTGGGAAACGTCAGAAGCAAAAATATCAGCGACATCAGCAGTACCTCGGCAAACAAATCGCCACCTACCGTGGTAAATGTCGCCACGGCGCCGATACAGATGGCCCACGCCTTAGGGTTCACCCACTGAAATGCGGCGGCCTGCATAAATGTGAACGGTTTGGGGCGTGCGCCTACTTTTTTGATCTCCCCGGATCGGGCTATTTTCCAGGCCAAAAATACCAAATAGGCGATACTGATATATTTCAAGCCGATGTGGATTTGCGGATAGGTTTCGAATACCCGCCCCAACCCAAATCCCACCGCCAAATTCATCACGGCAAAACCGATTGCAATACCCAGCATGTGCGGGATGGTCCGCATGAAGCCGAAATTCACCCCGCTGGCGGTGATCATTACATTGTTCGGTCCCGGAGAAGACAACGCCGCACCCCCGAACAACGATACGGGTATAACCAAATCAAACAACGCCACCGAGATTGATCCTTTTGTTCGGAAACTTCATTGCGATAGGCTATCAATGTAGCTCGAGAGCAAATAGACACAAGAGTAAAAGGGCAAGTCATGACCACACATAATAGTACCTCCGGAAACCTCGGCCTGATCGGTTGCGGTCTGATGGGCCATGGCATTGCCAAGAACCTGCTGCGCGCGGGACACAGCCTGACGATCCTAGACCACCCAGGCAACCAACCCAGTGACGATCTTACCGGAATGGGGGCAGGTTTCAGCGTACACTTGGCCGACATCACCAGCGCCAAAGATGCGGTGTTTGTTGTCCTGCCCGGATCGCCAGAGGTCGAGGCCGTGGTCATGGGCGAGGACGGCCTTCTACATCATTTAGAATCCAACACACTGCTTATCGATGCCACCACGGCAGAACCGGAACGGACCCTGAAAATTTCTGCCGCGGTTGAGGCAAAAGGCTGTCGCTACGTCGATGCCCCCATGACCCGCACCCCCAAGGAAGCCGAAGAAGGCCGTCTTAACGTGTTGCTGGGCGGGACAGACGAAGACGTGGCGCAGGCACGCGGCTTCATCGAGGCCTATGCGGAAAACATCTATCACGGCGGCGGCGTGTCGGCGGGTCATCGGTTGAAGCTGTTGCACAACTTCGTATCCATCGGCCAAGCCGTCATCGTGTCCGAGGCAGTGGCCGCGGCCGATAAGGGCGGCGTCAATTTGGGTGTTCTGACGGAAGTTCTGGCCACCGGCGGCGCTGGCGGCGTGGCGCTCAACCGGCTACGCCCCTACATCGAAAGCCAGGACACCTCATCATTTCGTTTCGCCATTAAAAATGCCACCAAGGACCTCGACTACTACACCGCCATGGCCGAAGCCATAGGTGCCCAGTCGCAAACCGCCATGGCCGTGCGCCATGTGCTGAGCAGTGCCCTATCGCATACAGATCATGACGCGGTGATGCCGGAATTGATCGATATCCTCAAAACGTAGAGCCTCCCGACGAGTTGGCCTCCAGGCCCAGTTCAGGCTGTGTTCAGCCACGCCATGCAAAGATCGTCTCAACACATTGAAACGGCTTTCCGCACCCCATTGAATGGCCTTGACAACACCGAATAGGAGACGACACATGAAGGTTCTCAGCTCTGATGAAATTGAAAAACAACGCATTGCCATTGGTGCTGCAGCCATCGTTTTCGTCGTCGCCCTTACCTCTGCCGCCGTTGCGGCATTGGGCTTGGCGCAAATGGCTTAAGCTGAAAATTTCGGCACCTCCCCCCCTGAGGCCATATGCGTCATTATTCCCCGGCCTAAGCGTCGGGGAATTTTTTGTGTGTCTCTTTAAAGGGGCGCTGATTTAAACGTCAGAAACCACTCGCTGATGCTGCTCGCCCAAACCTTGCACACCAAGGCGCATTTCGTCGCCGGGTTTGAGAAACTGTTGCGGCTTCATACCCATGCCCACGCCGGGCGGGGTGCCGGTGCAGATCACGTCGCCCGGATGTAGGGTGAAGAACCCCGACAAATAACTGATGATATGAGCCACGGAAAAAATCATCGTGCGGGTATTTCCCGTTTGACGGCGCTCACCATTGACGTCGAGCCATATATCCAAGGCTTGTGGGTCCGCCACTTCGTCACGCGTGACCAGCCACGGGCCGATGGGGCCGAAGGTGTCGCAGGACTTCCCCTTGACCCAGTGGCCGGTACTTTCCAGTTGAAAAGCACGTTCCGAAATGTCGTTGACCACGCAATAGCCCGCGACGTGGTTCAGGGCCTCGGCTTCGCTCACATACTTCGCCGCCGTGCCGATGACCACGCCCAGTTCCGCTTCCCAATCGGTTTTAACGGAACCGCGGGGCAGAACCACGTCGTCATCGGGACCATTGAGGCAACTGGTGTACTTGGTGAACAAAATGGGTTCAGCAGGCTCCGCCATACCGGCTTCTTTGGCGTGATCGGCAAAATTAAGCCCGATGGCCATGAACTTGCCAACCCCCGTCACGCATGCACCGATGCGCCCGGGTTCTTTGACCAACGGCAATTCCTGAGGATTCAGCGCCGCCAATCGGGCCAAACTTTCATCCGACAGCACATCGCCGCTCAGATCCCGCACATGGGCCGATAGATCGCGGATATTGCCATCCGCGTCCAAAATGCCCGCTTTTTCCTGGCCGCTTGGGCCGTAGCGTAAGAGTTTCATATATTCTCAATGCCCCCGAGAGCAGAGCCTGTCAACACCGCAATGGTATCCATTGCGGTTACGGTGAAGCGGTGTGCAACGCTGTTGCGCAGATCAAGCACTTTGACGTAGAAACCTTTAAGAGCTTGAAGTAACGCTCTATACTGTTGCTCCGATACAACCAGAAGGCCTACGACCAATGCCCAATCCGCCCATTGCAGGGATCGTCTATGAACGTGGCGCGCTGATACGCGACGTTATGAAGGCGTTTGTGCACGAACTCCAATCCACGGGCATCAACGTCCACGGCATTTTGCAAGAAGCCCCTAAAGACCTTGACCCCGCAGCGCTCGGTTGCGGCGTAGATGCCATCGACATCAAAACCGGCAACCATGTGGCCTTGGTCCGCCCAACCCAATACGAATTGGACAACAAAATTTGCAGCCTCGATGTCTCACAGCTTGCCGAAGCATCGATGATTCTTCGCCGCGCTCAAGCGGATCATGCAGACATCGTGGTGGTGGAAAAATTCGGTAAACACGAAAAAGACGGCGGTGGCCTGTCCGATGAACTGATGGCGGTGATGGCCGAAAACATCCCCACCTTGGTTTCCGTCCCCCAAGACGAGCAGGCATCGTGGGAACGCTTCACGGGTGGATTGGGCACGACCCTGACGTGCGACTTGAACCAAATTCTAGCGTGGTGGAGGGATGTGCGGTCTTAACCCCCACAACGGCGTAGAAAACAAATTATTGTACATATCAAACACGCCCCGGCGCTGAAAAACACACCTACAAGCCACCTCGAATAACTGAACTTTCCTTAACTAAGCATGCTCTAATATTGAGAATCTAAGGTATACTTCGGGCCTTAGAAAAAAGAATATTGGGGGGGATGGGATGACTTCACAAGAACCGCATTCACGGTGCTCTGACGATACATATCGTTTGTCCGTCTATGAAGCGGGGCACACGATTACAGCGTATCTTTTGGACCAAAAAATCGTTTCCGTGCGCATGCGCCCACGCCCGCCCATGACCATCGCCGAAAAGAAATTCATCAGCCACAGCTGGGATTCCTTCATGGATATTCTCGAGAATCGTGCACTGGAATTGTTCGGTGGTCAAATCGCTGAGGAAATGATTTGTGGCAGCACCACATGCTGTTCAGGCGACATTTCCCGCATTGATGAAATTTCACGTATTCTGGCTGGCCTGTCCGTTGAGGATCAGGTCGATAGCGAAGAAATTTTGTTTGAATTGGAAGACCGCGCGAAACTGATGTTCGCTCCAGATCATGTGCAGGCTGCAGTTTTACCCGTTGCAGAATACCTGTTTGAACAAGAAACAGCCGGTCATATGGAGGTGCACGGAAAAGACATCACGCGTATCATCGAGCGATATATCCCCCGCCCGCCAAAAGAAAAAGGCGGACTGCTTAAGATGCTCCACCTGGCCTAAAGGTGGAACCAAACCATTCCACCTCAGCGCTCTGAGCGTTTTGAAGACCCCAACCGTTTAGCCGTTTACTGACCCATGTTCCAAAAATAGGACATGGGCGATGAAAACATGTTCGACGTCCGCCCCACATCGTGCGACATCCTCGCCATGCTGTTGTTCATGTTCACGGTCGAACCGGTCATGATTGCCACATTGCGCGACATCGCCAGCAACTGTGTATCCATATTCTGCACCGAGGATTGCATGATGCCGATGTTGGTCGACATAGCGCTGATGTCCTGAACCATGATCTTTTGCACTTCGGTCATGGTGTGAATATCCGTCCCCAATCTGACGATGGTTCCAGTCATGGTGTCGATCCGGTTTGCGATGCCCCACATCAAATATGTGAAGACGCTCATCACCACCACGATACCGCTGATGCCCACCACCACGTAACGACTGTTGTTTACTCTTCTATACACGGCTCACCCCATTCTTCTTATTGTTTTGCGCTGCGTTCACCAACGGGCGATCCCCACGGGCCACACTTTCCAAGATCACTCGGCAGGTTCCGATTTCGGCTGTGATACCGATTCCGAGGGGATAACCTGCTGTGATATATCCGCAACCAGATCTGTATCGATCTGCGGTTCTTGTGCATTCAATTCAAGTCCTACAGTTGACGCCTGCTCCGCTGCTGCCAACTCTGCCACCAAGGTGGACTTCCGACCTGACGGGTCGGTGTGCAAATCGTTCAGTCGCTGGATGTGACCTTCGATCGCACCAAGAACCTCACTCACCATCCGACGTGTACCTTTCCCCCACCCAGTCAAGCCACTTGTAAAGGTGCTGCGCCACGCGCGGGTGTTTTTGTAAAATGCGTTTTGGATATTCAACTCGTGATCGCCAAAAGCAATTGGCAGCTTCGCTGCGATGCGTTTTACTGCCATCTTGCGCACGGTGAAATGCCAAGATAACGCCACCACACCGACTGCGGCGGCAATGGCGATCATGCTCAGGACATACCCCTTCACAGCATCGAACGCCGTAACAAACACATCCATTCCAAACATTTGCACCGCGCCAAAGGCCAGCGCCGCACCCAAACCAACCCCCAATGCATCGCCAATCAGGACCAGCTTACGCCATCGTTCCACGGCATTTTCGACTGCAGGAACGACATCAAGTTCGATGCGGCGCGCGACATCTTCCAGGGAACTCACCACCCGATAGCCGCGTTCAATTTCCACCTCATCCATGCGCCGCTTAATTTCGCCCATATCGTCGTCGCGCTTGCGACGATAGCGTTCGCGCAAGGCTTCATCCTCAATGGGAACGGAAGCTTGTTCGTTGTAGACGCACAGGAAACGCCCACTCGCCAAGCCCGCTTGCGCCAATGCACGTTGCCAGGCTGCGACCACTTCTTCGGGATTATCCTCGCGCGCCGTCGTGTCGATTTGGTTGAGGATGTACACGAACTTGGTCGCATCTGCGCGCACCGACGCTTTCGCCACCAAGTGCTTGAGCGTATCCTGCATTGCACCTGGTTCCGGATGACGCGCATCGAAGAAAATCAGCACCAGGTCCGAAATGTCAATAATGTGATCGGTAAGCCGCAAAGTCGAACGGCGTTGATCGTCGGCATCGAAGCCGGGGGAATCAATCAATGTGCGGCCCTTGAGGATATCACTGTTGGCCGTTTTGAGTTGCAGATACGTGTCGATACGCCGCCCTTCGCCTTCCGCCACTTTTTCAATTTCTGCGCCGATACCAAAAAACGGAAAGCGTGGATCGTTGTTCAACGCCGTACCCGGCAGGGTGCGTGAGTTTTCATGATCGGAATAACAAAGCACCGTGAACTTGTCGTCCACCGCCTGGTTTCCGGTACGCTGCAAATCCTGAGCCAAGGTATGATTTATGAAGGTCGACTTGCCCGAAGAAAACGTACCCAGTACGCTGATCAACGGCCACCATGTGATCCGGGTGGCCAGAGAGTCACTGGTTTGCAACAACCCGAGACGGTACAAAACCTTATCCATTTTGCGGTACGTCGGCAAAACATCAACCAAATCCGGGTGCTCCTCTTGGAGGTGCGTTTCCAGATTTTTCAAACGTTCGCTCAAGGTTGCGTTCGGGCGGCTAAACAACATTTATTTTACTCCATCGACAGCGATTAAAATTCGCCCTTTGCGCCACGCTCCAGCACATCCAGCATGATTTCCTTGACCTTCAAAGCTTCCACTTTCAGAGCAGGGGGTAACGGTTTTCCGCCATAAATCATCGGGTCCATGTTCAAGGTATAGATCCACAGCTTACCTTCCTTGTCTTCGATCAAAGACAACCGACACGGAAGATAGGCTGCGAAGGCATCTGAATAATCAAGCATCTGAGCAGCCGTCAGCGCATTGCAAAACATATATATTTTGACAAAACGAGCGGGCTTTCCGGTCATCGCTTCGACCTGTTTGGACAGCGGCAACTCGCCAACATTTTTAATGTTGCGTTCATTGGCGACAAACTTGATGGTTTCATCCACGTCCTCGGCGCTCAGACCTTCACTGACCTGAGTGCGCCACACCGTGGCATCCACCGCACTGCCGGTATCGAGTATCTTATTGAACATATCGATATAGACCGACGCTGCATTCTCGTCGAATTCAGCAAAGCGGTTTTTAACTTCCATAAGATATGGCGTGGCCGCAAGCCCAGTCAGAACGACCAGAACACCGATAAGGGCAAAAAGGTTTCGAATACTACCCATGTCTTCTTTCCTTCAAGGGTGCGCCCCTGCGCACAGGGGCGCACACCCTAGTTGGCGGTGTTGGCATTCGACGGCGCAGGAACTGGCGCCATCGCTTGATGTTCCGCTGCAGCTTTGGCCATGGCAGCGGCGTGCAGCTCTTGCATCTTGGCACGCAGTTCGTTGGCCTTGTTCGGGTCCAAACGATATAGCGTGCCCATCACCGAACCGGCAGCCATTGGCGTGTCGCCCGCCAGCAAACGCAAACCGGTTTCATAGTACATGTCGGCAGCATCTTTATACCTGCGCTGCATGAAATAGACGTTACCCAACTCGCCGGTCACGTCGGCGATATCGGTGCTGGCCGCCAATGTTTTGTACAGCTCTTCGGCTTTGTTTAGATCACGCTGCCAAAAAGCGGTGCGGGCCGCGGTCCATTGCTCCATCACTGCGGGATCAAGTTTTACATTTGCGGCATTGTGATTTTGTTGCGGAGCCATTTGGGGGGCGCGTTGTTGCATGTGCTGAGGCTGTTGCTGAGACATTTGAACGCGCTGGGCCTGATATTTTTCGTAGTTGGCTTTGGCGCGTTCCTGAGCCGCAGCCTGAGCAGCTGCCCATTCCTGAGCACGCTTTTCAGCTTGGGCCTTGGCTTGGGCTTGAGCCTCTTGCTGACGAGCCTGATATTCGGCCATGGCTTTGTTGCGCGCTTCCAGAGCTTGCGCCTGCGCCTGCGCTTGGGTTTGAGGAGCCTGAGCCATTTGAGCCTGGGATTTCTCATAAGCCGCCTTGTAGCGCGCCTGTGCTTCTTCTTGTGCTTTCTTCATTTTGGCCTGAGCCGCTGCTTGGGCTTCGCGTGCATTGGCCTGAGCCTTTTCCGCCTGAACCTGTGCTTTTTCATAAGCAGCCTTGCGTCTTGCTTCGCTGTCGGCCTGCATCTGCCGTGCCTTGGCTTGAGCCTGTTCGAACGCAGCCTTGTTCTTAGCCACCTGCTCGGCAGGGCTTTGGGGGCGTGCGGGTTGCGTCGGCATAGGGGCTGCAGAAGCAACGGCTGCTGGTGCGGTTGCTTCGTCCGGGGCCGGAGGTGCCTGCGTGGTGGGCGTGGGGGCACTGGCCGTCAAATTCGTCGGCATTTGTGCCGGGGCTGGCGGAGCATCCGCCTCTGCCGCATCGCTCAGCACTTTGCTGGGCGTGGGGGCCGTGGGGGCCGTGGACGCCGAAACGACTTGCGTAGACTCCGTGTCCATCACGTCAAGCTGTACGAGCTCGTTCTTGATTTCATCTTGATACACCAAACCGGCGACAACCAGAACGGTGACGAATACGATGACCAGGTGGTTCATAATCCAACGAATTACAGGCATGCCTATTCTCCAGTTATGATTTTATGCCGCTCTAGCCGTAAAGCTTTTCGGCCAGGGCTTGCAGTTCAAACGCCGCTTTACCGCGGGGCTCCAATTCAAAGACACCCAGCCCTTCGCTAAAAGACCGGCGAAACGCCAAGCGTTGCGATAGATATTGATCCAGGACGTCCATGCCTGGAATTTGCTTCAGGACCTCTTGGGTCTCTGCATTCTCGGTCGCGGCGGGATGGGTGTCGGCGCGATTGATGAAGGAATAGACCTGTGGCTTGGTTGCGTTGGCACGCGTACTTTCATCGATGATGCCGAGAAACTGCTGCGTTGCCCAAACGTCGGCCTGCGACGGTGTCACCGGGATTACCACCCGGTCCGCACGGCTCAATGCCATGCGTGCGGCCTCCATATCAGACAACCCGATATCGATCAAAACATCCCCGCTGTCTTTTTTTGGGATCGAACCGAACACGGAAATGGTGGGTTCGTAGCCTTCTTCCACGCGCACATCGATCGCATCACGCAGGGTGTTCTGCGGGTCCAGGTCGCACAGCACCACCGGGCGGTTAGCGTTGGCAAGCCACAGGGCAAGATTAAACACCACGGTGCTCTTGCCCGTTCCCCCCTTCAAATTTCCCACCACTGTAATCATAAGGCCGTCCCTAACTCTAAGTGTTCGTTCGCCCTGTACATCAAGATTCGTTTTGCCGCTTACAGGCACCCGGTTACTGGCGCGGCGGGTGCTGTTCTTTAGGTGCTTCGATCCGCTGATAGTCCGCTGGAACATCGAACCACGCGCTGTCACTGTCAGCCACTTTAAGGCCCCGCAATTCCCGTGATATTCCGGTGGCAGCGTTTTCTTCTTTGACGATGATGCCTAAATCCATATCCACCAAACGATAGGCCGTGGCGATTTTTCCATCTGTTGCCGCCAAAGAAATATCCCAGTGCTCCGCCTCGCGTCCTTCAAATGTTACGATGCCCGTATAGGTCAATTGCAAGATCCGACCATCTGGGAATTCCTGACGGACAATCATATTGCGCACCGGTTCCCACCACAGCATCGAGGTGGAATTCGTCGGCGCATAGTGCTGTTGCCACTGCTGCACATCAAAAGTGCCGAACTTGGCATCACCGATCTTTTTGCATGTCAAGCCGTCAATTTCCGGGCACGGCTTGACGTTATCGCCCCCAGCCACCGGCGTGTCCGCCGGTGCCTGAATTTCCATGTAGAGCTTTTCTTGAGGAAACAAGATGCGCATGATTTTCTGTTTGGGCAGAATGATCTTCACCATCTGGCGACCACGTTCGACATACTCAAATCGCGTACCGTTATCCGAAACAAAAATGGTTCCGCTTTGCGCTGGTTGTCCCTTATCGCTTTGCACGGCCGTCGCCGTAAAAGGTTTTTTGCCACCTGCGACAGCCGCTCCCGGCACCAACGCCAGGCTCATTATAACGGCTAAAATCGTCCCTAAAATACGCATGGCAAGGTTCGTCCCTGAAACGTGTTATTGCGCTTAACAAATAGATATCTGTTGATCGTCTTATTGTAAGTTGAGTGGTCAGGAAGCGCCGCCCAAAGGCGGCACTTCCCATCCAATCCATCGACCTTATTTGGCCGGTGCAGTAGGTGCCGCAGGGGCAGCAGGTGCGCCCGGTGCGCCATAGCCATACGGTGCGCCGTAAGGAGCACCATAAGGAGCACCATAAGGAGCGCCGTACGGTGCGCCATAAGGTGCACCATAGCCGCCGCCGTTGTAACCGTTGTAACCGTTGTTGCCATTCCAGCCGTTGTTGCCGTTATAGCCATAACCGTTGTTGCCATTCCAACCGTTGTTGCCGGCACCATTGCCTCGGCCGCTGAAGCTCATCGAGAAATCGCCAGAGCCGTCACCATTGCCCCAGCCATTGCCGTTGCCATTGCCCCAGCCATTGCCATTGCCGTTGTTGCCCCAACCATTGTTACCCCAACCGTTGTTGTTCCAAGGTCCGCCTCCCCAAGGGCCCCAACCCCAAGCTGCAGCATCGTTTGCAACAAATGAACCGGCGATAGCAACACCGGCAACTGCCAAGACTTTCATCATTTTGGTCGCGTTCATATCCAGTACTCCTTGTGCGTTATATTTTTAGCCCCCTAATTCAAAAGCGGATGCAGGAGAGGGGATACTCCTTAAACCCGCACCGGGTATAAAACCCGAAACTCATTGGCCCTTAGGGCATCCCGACTACCAAAACGGCATCCAGGACAAGGGCCCGCCATAATTGTTTCCCCAACCAGGGTTGGGGCCATACCCTCCCCCAAAGCCAGGCATTCCCAAATTGGGGTATCCACCGGGGTATCCACCGGGGTATCCAAGACCACCCAGATACGGTGAAGCCCCATAACCGAGCGGCACACCAAGTCCGCCGCCGCCTGGGCCACCATAACCGGGACCGCCATAACCATAGTTGGGGACAGGTCCGGGAACGTATGAAAGTCCCGGACCGCCCGGATAAATCATGTACCCACGGTTTTCCCCATCTACATTGCCGTCCAGAGGTGCGTACTTAGGCATGTTGTAGGATTGCGACAGAGGGGGCAGTAAGGGTTCCGGCAGCGGTTCAGGTGCAGCCTGAGGGGCTGGCGGGGTCATGTACTGACCATTGGCCTGAGGGTCCGCACGCCATGGGTTTTGTGCTGCGACCACGAATGGGGTCGCGACAGACGCTGTCGCGATCAGGACTCCCACCAGTGCCAAACGGTTGTTCATATTCTTACTCTCTCACCTTTCCAAGCTCATTTGGCCTGTGTGTCAGCTTGTGGCGCAGGTTGCTGTTGCCACTGAGGGGCATAGCCATATGGCGCACCATACGGGACACCGCCGTAGCCTTGGCCGTAGGGCTGTCCATATCCTTGCCTGTACGGCTGGACATACGGTTGCCTGTACGGCTGGGCATACGGTTGGCCATAGCCTTGCTGCGCATAAGGATTGTTCTTTTGCAATGCGGCAAAGCGTCGCTGGGCCTCGGCGCGATACTTTTCAGCCTCGGCGCGGCTTGCCTTCACCCACTGCGGCTCTTCCGGTTGAGCCATCGGTTGCGGGGGTTGAAGTCGCTGGGGCTGGGCAAAGAAACCGCCATTGTTGGCCGTTGCACTTGGGGCTGAGGGTGATGAAGCGCTTGTCGAAGCCAAGGCCTTTTCACCCGACACATCCTGCTGCGCGTTTGGGGTATTGTTGGCCTGGCTGTACGGCGTGCCGTATGGCGCGCCATAGCCCTGACCATAAGGCATACCATACGGCAACCCCCGCATAGAGTTACCACCCCAACCGGTGTTACCTGCGCCCCCTCCTCCGCCGCCCATGTTGATGCGTCCACGCATCTGTACATTGCCCCCCATACCGCCGTTCACAGAACCATTCGTGTTGGTGTTGGTATAGGTGTTCTGGGCATTACCAAACCCAGGACCGGGATAGCCGGCAACCGATGGGGAACCGGTCGGCACTTGCGCAACCGGAGCATTACCATTGCCGATGGGGTCTGCTCCCGGGGCGGCACCCATCATCGGATCGAAGCCCATAGGAGGGAAACCAAACTGACCGGCACCGTTTTGCGTTGGCGCCAAACGACGGGAAAAAAACGGCCCCTGCGGTGCAGGCGGAACCGCTGCAACAGTCTGGTCCGCAGCCTGAGGAGCGTCTCCCCCCCGGCTTGCAGGGGGCGTGGCGTCTGCTGCAAGCGCACCTGTGGCGAACATCATGGGCGGAAATGCCAGCATCACAACACGCTTCATTAACTTTGTGCGCATGATCGAATTCCTTTCATTGTTCTCAACACTCACGATGGCGTTTCCTTTAATCCTGATCAGATTCAGTCTTTTTGTTACCGGGGGCCTTTGGCGTATCGGCACTTGGTACCGTTTTCAACCGTATGCCGCGGCGTGCCGTTTTCGGACGGGCCTTGGGCCGCGGGGCCTTGGGCTTCACCTCGACACGGGGGGCTTCAACCATCTGATCCGTCGATTGATCCGTACTCTTAGCCTTAGCCTTTGCCTTTGCCGGGGACTTTCCGGGGGTCTTGACTGGCGCTTTCTTCACACGCGCCTTTTTCGCAGACGGGGTCTTAGCCGGTGTCTTCTTTGCTGGCACTTTTTGAACCGACGCTTTGCGGGTCTCGGCTTGTTTCACCTCAGGCTCAAGCTTCGCGTCAGGTTTTGGTTTTGGCTCAGACTTGACTTCAGCCGCAGGCGTCGATACTGGAGACACCGGGGCAGATGAAGCAGGTTTGCGCACAAAGCGCTCACGCAACCGTGCAAACGTGTCCTTAACGAACAGCATCACAAAGTACGGCAGCGCACGAAGCGCATACCCAACCATCACCACCACCGGCAGAACTTTTTGAACCCACGACCAATGCCGAACCCAATCAAGGAACGTCACCACGGCGGTCCAGGCGAAAACACCTATCATGGCTGGGATGACCCAGATCAGACGCATTTTGCCTTGAGTCCAATTGGAATGTTCACCACTCAATGTTCCAGAACCCTGGCCGCCCAAATGAACACCCGTATCGGCGACAGCGACGATAGGCGTTCCTGCAATCATGCCACCGTTCGCCTGCGCACCTGCGGGGCAGCCATAAACTTTCTTTGGGTTGATGGTGGCGCATTTTAACGGGATCACCACCAACGTCAGCAGGGTCGAAACCATCACGCCGAACATCAACGAAATCGCCATACCCTGAAAAATAGGGTCGGACAAGATCACGCTGGAGCCCGCAACCAGGGCCAACGCAGTGATCATGATTGGGCGGGTACGTGCGCGGCAAGCCTCGATCACCGCTTCTTGAACGGGCATACCTTTTTCAACCAGACGCTTCGAGAAATCGGCCAGCAAGATCGAGTTGCGCACGATAATACCCGCCAACGCGATGAACCCGATCATCGACGTCGCGGTGAACTCCGCACCGAACAGCCAGTGGCCCGGGATGATGCCGATCAAGGTCAGCGGGATCGGTGCCATGATGATGGCGGGCAGTTTGAAGTTACCGAACTCCCACATCACCAACATGTAAATCAGCACCAACGCAACGCCGAAAGCCAGCCCCATGTCACGGAAGGTTTCGTAAGTCACTGTCCACTCGCCCGTCCATTCGAACGCGCTTTTAAAGCTGTCGGCAGGTGGCGAAATGTAATGAAACTCCAGCTTCACGCCATCGGGGGAGACGTAATCCTCCAGCAGGTCTTCAACCGCGAACATGCCGTAAATCGGCGCGGCTAAACGCCCCGCGACTTCACCAGTGACAAATTCGACCGGACGTAAATCTTTGTGGAAAATCAGTTGGTCCTGAGCGACACGTTCGAAGCGGCCCAATTCCGATAACGGGATCATCTTGCCCGCCGAAGATGGGATCGGCAGTTGGCCCAAGCGACTGAATTGGTCACGCAACGCGATGGGAATTTGCATCACGATATAGCGCGGCTCCAAGATGTTACCGATTTTCACATCGCCCAGCTTAAAGTTTCCCATCACCATTTCGAGCTGCGTATTGATGTCTTCGACCGACACCCCGCGGCGCACGGCCTTTTCGCGATCCACAACAAAATGCCAGGCCTCATAGGGCGCTTGAATGAAGTTGTCTTCATCGACCACGTTGCCCGCCTTGGCAAACACACCGGTTAGGTCATGTGCCACTTGGCGACGCGTCTGGGCATCGGGGCCGTAAACTTCCGCCACAAGGGTTTGCAGCACCGGCGGTCCGGGCGGCATTTCCACAACCTGTATTTTCGCACCCAATTCGTTCGCCAACGGCGTCAGCATGTCGCGCGTGACAACGGCCAACTCGTGAGAACTGCGTTCGCGATCACCCTTTTCCAGCAACTGAACCTGAATATCGGCCTGCCACGCGTCTTGACGCAAATAGTAATGGCGCACCAGACCGTTGAAGTTAAACGGCGACGCCGTGCCCGCATAGGTCTGAACCGCCGTTACTTCCGGCAAGGTCAACAACCGATCGGTCAGGGCCTGGGTGACATTTGCGGTCACCGGCAGGGCTGTGCCTTCGGGCATATTCACGACCACATTGAATTCGGGCTTGTTGTCCAACGGCAGCATCTTCACCGTCACCGCGGTGGTGTAAAACATGGCGAAACAGGCGAACAAGATCACCAACATGGTGAGACGGAAAATGCGGTACTTGGTTTTGCTTTCGATCAGCGGCACCAGCATGCGACGGAAAAAACCGTCCAGCCATTTTTGTTGTTGTTCTTCCTTGACGTGGGCCTTTTTGAGCGCCTCAAAACTCGGGCGGATGCGCATCGCCAACCATGGCGTAAAGATGAACGCGGCGAACAGGGAAAAGATCATCGCCACCGAACCCAACACCGGGATCGGCGCCATATACGGCCCCATCATGCCGGACACGAAGCCCATCGGCATCAGCGCTGCGATCACCGTAAAGGTTGCCAAGATGGTCGGGTTGCCCACCTCGGCCACAGCCTCGATCGAGGTTTCGGTGTGAACCTCGCCCTTCAGCAGCCAATGACGATAAATATTTTCGATCACCACGATGGCATCATCAACCAAAATACCAATGGAGAAAATCAATGCGAACAGACTCACTCGGTCAATGGTGAAACCCATAATCCACGCTGAGAACACCGTCACCAAAATCACCACCGGAATGACGATCAGAACCACTACGGCGGCGCGAAAACCCAGGAACAACCAAATCAGCCCCGTCACGGCGCCAGTCGCGACGAACAGTTTAAAAATCAGCTCATTGACTTTGTCGTTGGCGGTCTTGCCGTAGTTCCGCGTGACAGAGACTTCAACGTTGTCGGGAATGATGCGGCCTTTGAGGTATTCGACCTGGGCCAGCACGTCTTCGGCCACGGTCACGCCGTTGCTGCCGACTTTCTTGGCCACCGCAATGGTCACCGCAGGCGCGCCCACCGGGGCCATCACGTCTCCGGATGCGTATGCCGGGCCGGTGAAATATTGAACTAGATTTTTTGCCACTTGTGGGGCTTGGCTGACCCGTGCGACATCGCGCACATAAACGGGGCTGCCATTGTGCACACCGACAATCAAACGCTCCACATCCTCAGGCTTGGTGAGGAACGAGCCAGTGAAAACTTGTAGATTGTTGCCCCCGGATTCCACATGACCGGCTTCGGTTTCGGAATTCGCACTGGTGATGGTCTTGGCCAACTGCCCAACGCTGACGCCATAACCCGCGAGGCGTTCTGGGAAGACTTCGATACGCAGTTCTTCGGAGCGCCCGCCGATGATGTAACTTTGCGAAGTGTTGGACACTTCCTTCATACGCTGCAACACATCCAACGCCACTAGGCGCAGCGCGGCATCGTCGACGTCGTGCGACCACAACGTCAATGTCACCACAGGAACGTCATCGACGCCCTTGGGCTTAACCAATGGCTGAGAAACACCGGGTGGAATTTTGTCCATATTGGACATCAGCTTGTCGTAGAGCTTGACCAACGAGATTTCCAAAACCTCGCCCACAGTAAACTGTACCGTCACCATGCCACCACCGTGGCGCGATACGGAATAGACGTGTTCAACACCGGGAATTTCGCTCATCAGGCGTTCCAGCGGATCGATGGCAAGGCTTGAAACCTGCTCCGCCGTGGCGCCCGGATAGCTGAAAAACACATCCACCATGGGCACAGAAATTTGCGGATCTTCCTGACGCGGGGTGAACAACAGCCCCATAATGCCGATGGCCAGACTGGCGAGCAGCAGCAACACCGACAACGGCGAATGGATGAACTCCTTCGCCATTGTACCCGCTACGCCCAAGCCGTGGCTCCCGGTGCCTGCGGTGGTCTCGGTGTTATTTTTATTTTGCTCTGTCATGTGTGTGCCCCCCGGCTTGCGTTACTTAGCCGAACTTGATGACAGACCGGCGGGCGGGTTCAAGATCACATGTTCCCCCCCCTTGAGACCTGCCAGCACACTCATCCGTCCATCGTCGAGCTTAACGCCCAAGCGCACCAGACGAAGCGACACGATGTCGCCCTCAAGCACGAACACACTGGGGAAGCTCCCCCGCCAGACCAATGCTTCAGCCTGCACCACCGGGGCGCTGCGATAGGCCGACGATGTGTCGGGCACACGCACCTCAGCGTACATGCCGGGGCCTCCTGGGGTGCCTTCAGGTAAATCGAACTTCACCGTTACAGTGTGACCAGATGCGTCTGCCATGGGGAAAATTTGCGCCACGCGCGCCATCACCTGAGGGCCACGCACATCAAGAACCGCAGGCAGCATCATGCCTTTTTCAATGCTGGAAACCAGCCGCACCGGAACCTCGACCTGCAAGCGCAGATACTTGGTGTAGGCAAAGCGGACCAACGACTGGCCGGGCTGAACGGTATCGCCTTCTTCCACCAGCTTTTGCGTGATCACGCCATCAAATGGTGCCAACGTGCGGGTGTCGCGCAAATTTGTATCCAGGTTTTCAAGACGCGCATGCGCCTGCATCAACTGGCTTTGCGCCTGATTCATGCCGCTGTAGCTGCTGTAGAGATCCGCTTGGCGCTCAACCCCGGTGTTCGAATTGCCCATGGAGTTGGAAAAGCCACGGGTGAAAAATTGGTCAAACATGGTCGGCATACCCATGCCCGGCATGCTGGTCAGAGAGTTAACGCGTGGCGAAATTAATTCTCGGGAATATTGCACCCGAGCGTTTTGCATGCCGGCCTGAGCGCTGGCAATATCGGCCAATGCTGCGCGGCGTTGAGCCTGAATGCTGTCGTCGTCAATGGTGACGAGCAACTCGTCCTTAGTAAAACCGTCCCCTTCAACGCCGGAAATAAACGTCACCCGCCCAGGGGATTGGGCGGCAAGGTTGACTTCTTTATAGGGAACAACGGTTCCGGCTAGGGTGGTCATTTCGCCGATCTCTTCGACAGAAACGACGCCGGTCTGAAATTCAGACGCCTGCGCGGACGGCGCGAGCCCAAACGTTGCAACAGTCAACACGCCTGCAACAGCGCGGTACAACACTTTGGTCTTGATCAAGACGTTCAGCGCCAACATTAACCAGCCTCCCCTATGGTTTCGCATTCGTCACTTAGTGCCCTAATTAAAAAGCACTTTATTATTATTTTGTCGGATCAAGCCTTGCCCATGGCAGCAAAACTTTTCACGAAAGGGCCAGCCATACGCGGGTCTTTGACCATCGCGCCGTAATCACCGACCTGGAACTGCAGTTTGCGTGTGGTGTATGCCATACCCAGCCCCATCATCCCCGGCGGCTTTTTCAGCCACTTTTCCCAGTCTCCCAGACTGGCGCGCATGTCCCAACTCAGGTCCTGGCCCGTATATTTCCCCGCGGAAACAGCCTTGCCGTTTTCCACAACAAGTACCCCTGCGGGTCCATCCGAATCTAAGTATCCATATGCAATTGTTGAAGAAAATCCAATTTTCTCAAGCTCGTCGGAAAGACCGACTTCACTATTCCAAACATTTTGAAATGATTGCATCCACTCTGGCGAAAACAATTCTGACACGGCGAACCTCCCCCTTCGTTACTCCATGCAAATTATCAAAGTTCCCCATTTGGTTGTTGTTTTTTTGGGGACTGAGCAGACTAACCTGCAAAAAACGATCCGTTAACCCCCTATTAAGCAATCGCTGTGCCACTCATGTATTACACAAACCAACACACTGATATCATTTAATATATGACTTAGTTTTTCTTTATTCTGCGTTTTCGATGCAACACCTCTATATTAGCATCCACATATATAATGCATTGATAATATTGCATTATTTTCACTGCAACGTCCTGCAACATGTTGCGCAACACTTTGTTTCATGGCAGCATGGCCCTCAACGAACAAAAAAAAATCGTACGCACACTGGTGGGAGAAACACAACCATGGGAACCATTGACCGAAAGCTTGATTTAGCGGCGGGCAATCCTCTGTTCGAAACCCTGATCACTTGTATTTCCGACGGCGTACTCATCACCGATGAACACGGCGAGGTTCTCTGCAAGAACGAGGCCTTCACGCAAATGTTAGGGGATGATACCAGCGGTGCGCTGGGTGAACGGACAATGGAGCGAATTTTCGATTTGGCGAAACGTTCCACCTGTGCGGCTATGTCCTACGCCACGCCCGGATCTTTGCTGAAGAATTTTGTGCGTGTCAAAGAGCAGGTACATAAAGGTGGCGCGACCCGCGACTTAGAGCTTTTCCTCGGCACCATCACGCTGCCCGAAGGTGACCACCGCCTGAATGTCGTCATTTCCCAGGACCGTACCCTGTCCAAAGAACCCAGCGGTGCGCCCGAGTTGGAAAAGCAGGGCTTTATCACCAACGACCGTGAAGTGTTATCTATCCTATCGCGCCTGGAACAAATCGCGGATTCAGCAGCGCCTGTTCTTTTGATGGGCGAGTCCGGCACTGGTAAAACCCAGATTGCACGCATGATCCACGAACAAAGCGCACGTCAAAACAAAACACTGGTCGAGGTCAATTGCGCAGCCATCCCAGAGCAGCTTTTGGAGTCCGAATTGTTCGGTCACGTCAAAGGCGCGTTCACTGGCGCTACACAAAAGCGCAAAGGTCGCTTTCAGGCTGCCCACGGCGGCACGCTCTTGTTAGATGAAATCGGTGAAATTCCATTGCATCTGCAAGCCAAGCTGTTGCGTGCTATTCAGGATCAACGCTTTGAGCCGGTGGGTTCCGATCAAACCGTCGAGGTCGATGTGCGGGTCATTTCCGCCACCAACCAAAACCTCCGTGACATGGTCAACGCCGGTAACTTCCGCGCCGATCTGTTTTATCGTCTTGCCGTCGTGCCCATCAATATCCCTCCCCTGCGCGAACGCGTGGGCGACATCCCACTTCTACTCAAGCACTTTTGCACTGATCTGACCACACGCGGCTACCCCAACGACGTGGCTTGCACACCCGATGCCATGCGTATGATGATGGATTATCCATGGCCGGGAAACGTGCGCGAAATGATCAACGCGGTCGAACACGCCTACATCTGCGCCATAGACAAGGCCGTGGTGCCGGAAAGCTTGCCGCAGGATATTCGCCATTTTGCCGTTAACGGTTCATATGCAAACGTAATCGACCTCGCCGCACCACAGGCCCATCGTCAGGGCAACATGCATGTTAAATACGCTTCACCAGAAACCACTAAAGGTGAGTTCAACTCTGACGCAGAAGAAATCCGCCATGCTCTTAGCCATGTGGGTGGAAACAAATCAGCCGCGGCCCGGGCATTGGGGATTGATCGCACCACTTTGTGGCGGCGCATGCGCAAGTTTGGCTTGGCATGATGGTACTCCGGCGTTAGCCTCCCACGACTGTAGCCCCACCGCAGGCTAACCGGATAGCGACCATGAAGCGTTTTACAGCTTTTATTCTTTTTGTTACGGCCATGAGCATTGCCCCCCCGCCAGCCCAAGCTGGGTCGGGCCTCAATCTCTATGGCAATTGGTGCGGACCGGGCACAGGGCCATACAACGCACCGCCCATGGACCCTCTGGATGCCGCCTGCATGCGCCACGACATATGCTATGCCGCCAGCGGTTCTGTTTCGTGCGAATGCGACGTTGCCTTCATGGGGGAGCTGCGGTCCATGTCCTACCCCAACCAAGATATTTATTTGAGATCACGCGCCATGTACGACGCCCTTGCGATGACGCCGTGTGACGACCCCACAGGGTGGGCATTGAAACAAAGTTTGATGTGGCGCGACATTGCCGACGATGCCATCAGCGGGCGGGCAACCCCGTTTGAAGTTCCGGCACGTTGGATGTACCTGTTTTCACGTTCCAACAACTAGGCGAACTGCGTTGGCCTTAAATAATGCTCAGAGCTTTTTTGGTCTGATCGATCGCCTTGAGCAGAAAGGTGATTTCTGCACTCGGTAACGGTGACTTGAAACGACTGCCCTGGGACAAGCGACAACCCGCTTTGTGAGACAAGTCCAAATCGTCTTCGCTTTCGACACCAACAGAAACGATCTGGACCTTTTGTTTCTGCCACCCCTTCACGAGCCTCAACAGTGCACCGATACCATCGGTTTCCGAAATGTGCTGCATATGTTCGATGCAAATTTTAGACATCTGCACAGGCGTACTGCGCACGACATCAAGACAGCCCTGGTCCAGCGGATTGCCATCCAGGACCATGACACAGCCTAGCGCACGCAGGGCGCGCATGGTTTTGGAAATACCTTCGACGTCGACAGCCATCATGCGCCAGGGGCATTCCAATGCAAGCGACTTAGCCGGGAATCCGCTGTCGTGCAGAGCCTTTTCGACCATTGAGACCAGCACATCGGTATTGTGCCACGCTGAAATGTTGACGTTCAAAAACCCAAAGGATACGCCTTGGTCCAACCACATCTGTGCCTGGCGGGTCGTTTCATGCAAAACCCAAGCATCGACCTTTTCAGCCAAATCCGGGACACGCTCAACGGCAGGCATGAACAAACTCGCTTCTTGGAGACCATCGTCTGGGCGGGTCCAACGCAGCAAAGCTTCCAGACCAACGACATCTTCGCTGTCGGCATCAAACTTGGGTTGGAAATAAGCCGAAAACTCTCCCGCATCCAAGCCACTTTGAACCTGTCCAGCCAGCAACTCTGCATTCGAAAACGGCATCATTCGATCCTATCAGCGCGGTATCATATTCATGGGACGCAGCATATTGCCAATATCATGCTGCATCACATTGACGGCACCTTGAACATTGTGGAAACGATAGGCCATCTCAGAGGTTCCATTACTGACACCCCCGACATTAGCGTCAATCATCTGCATATCACGATCGACGTTTTCTAGCGAAAGCAGCATATCACCGACGTCAACATTCATCTGTTGCATATTGTGGCCGATGGATGTGATGCCGTGAACATTTTGTCCCATGTTGTTGACGTGCGCGGTGATTTGGCGCATTTCCCCGGACATGGAGCCGAATTCAACATACATAGCATCAAGACTGCCGATCATCGCGGACAGATCCTGACTCATGCTGACAATCAAGAACACCAGGTAGACCGAAATCACCGTCAACAGTGTCAGTACGACCTTAATGATCCTATTGGTTTTGGCGCTGATTTTTTTCGAGATGCGATCGATGGTTTCCATCTCGACACGAAATATTTCCATGCCTTCGCTGGCGATGTTCACAAGATCAGGTTTTTGCGTGCTCATACCATCACCACGGAAAAAAGCTGTTAAAGTTTTTCATCGGCTCTGACGCATGATTCACGTTGGACCCGATGCCCAATATTGATGGTTCCAACTGGCGAAAGGATTGGTTCATCCCGCCGACGTTACCCGTAATGACGCGCATTTGTTTGTCCACACTGGTCACGCTTTTGGACATGGAAGCTAAGTTTAAATTCATACGCGACACCGTCGAGCGCATGGTATCCAATTCTCCCACCACCACGGGAAACGTCTCCAAATCCTGATCCATCTGCGCAATGACCGCGCGCATCTCACGCATGTCGGAAGCCATGGAACCAAATTGTACCCGCATGGTGTCCAACACGGTGATCATATTGCCTACGCTGGAGGTAAAGGCAAACAGCATCCCCACCATGATTACCGTCACCACTGCAAAGCTGAACATGCCAACCCGCAACATCGAAGTCACTCGACGCGCTACCCGCAAATTGAGCTCGCTGCGCAATTCCATGGCCCGTTTAAAATCGGCAATGGCTTGGTGCACATCATCCGCTTGATCTTCTGAAATGTTCATCCTGCCCCCTCACGCACAACTAAATTTGTCGTGACGTAACATAGGGCACCATAGCGAGCAATCACACGAATGTCCTACCTATTGAAGACCTTACCGGGGTTAAGTCTTAACCTTAGACTCGCTTTTATCAAGCATTTGGCCGATTTTCTTGGCTTTAAGGGTTTCGCGGGCCTTGTCGTATTTTGGGTCGTTCCAAAACATCAGACACCCGTTGCACCCCAACCCACAACAGCTTTCAAGCCCCAACGCCGGTGTCTTACCTGTGTGAGCACGCCCTTTGAGTGTCGGGCGTGTTTCCTTACCGTCACGCAGACCACGTTCCACATCCATGCTCATCAAGTTGCCTTGCAGCAACGCCTGGCGATCTTCGCTGAGTATCGCTTCGGTGCGCCCAACGCTCAACGGCGGCAGCATGGTTTTGAGCTGCGCAATGTCTTCATTGTGAAACAGAGATGCTGGAATGCGAATGGCGCGGCCTTGGCCCGGGTTCGCTTTCTCGTCGACTTCACCAGTTGCCGCATTAACGAACTCATATAGTCGCAAGCGGATGGGTTCGATCTCCAGTGGGCCTAAAAACTCAATCACCGCACCCGCCTTCAGCGTGTTGCGCAGACCAAAGATAATGTCGTCACCATCCCAACGCTCGATAGAACCGGCAAATAGCCACCCGCCCACGGTGTCGGTGCGCTCGTAATTGTGCGCCAGATTACTCAACCGCCCATCATGGAAGCCCAACGAATAGCCCCGGTTTTGCAAGGTATAGATTTCACGCAAGTACGGTTCCGGCGACCAATTGTCAGGGTCCGCATACCACGCGTCAATCGCCAGACGATAAGCCCGCGCAGTAACGGCGGCGTAGTATTCACTTTTGTTGCGACCTTCGACTTTGAGATTATCGACGCCCAAGCGTAGATAGTCATCCAATTTCGGCATCAGACACAAGTCTTTGGCGTTGAGGATGTACGAACCGCGGTCGTCCTCTTCGAGCTTCATCAGTTCGCCAGGACGAAATTCTTCTTCCAGATAAAAATCAAAATCGTCCTTGTTGTCCGGCGTGATATAGACTTCTTCGCCGTCCTTGCGCCGCGCCCTGACCTTGTAATTCCAGCGGCAGCTTTGCGCACAATTGCCCTGGTTCGCCCCGCGTTCGGCCAAATAGTTGGACAGCAGGCACCGTCCCGAATAGGTCATACACATGGCCCCGTGAACAAAGGCTTCCAACTTGATGTTGGGGCATTTTTCACGAATTTCTGTCAGTTCTTCAAAGCTCACTTCGCGTGCCAATACGCACAACTTGGCACCCTGTTTGGCCCAGCTTTGCACCGTCAGCCACGAACACGCATTCGCCTGGGTAGACACATGCAATTCAAGTTCCGGAGCATTCTCGCGCAGATAATGAAACACGCCCTGATCGGACACGATCACACCGTCCGGGTTCACCTGGCGCACGGTTTTGACAAACTCGGGCAGCTTTTCGATGTCGCGGTTGTGGGTGAACAGGTTCAGCGTCAGATAAATGCGCTTGCCGCGTTCGTGGACAAAGCGCACGCCCTCCAGAAGCTCCTCAAGCGTGAACGACGACTGAGTGCGCAACGACAGGTCGGGCGTACCCGCATAAACCGCGTCGGCACCATAAAGGATCGCCGTTTTCAGCTTGGAAAGCGAACCCGCCGGCATCAGCAATTCAGAGCGTCGCGCGGGCTGTGTGGCGGGTAAATTGGTCGGGCTTTGGTTTGTCATGCGCTCTCATATCACTTCAGCGCCGTGGTTTCCACGGTTCTATGACCCCACGCTGGGCGTGGATAAAGCGCATGCCGATCAGGCCATATTCAACATCTGCAAGGTGTTCAGGTCAAAATGCATATTGAGAAGTGAAGACATATTTTGCGCCGGTGTATCCTTATTGTTCAAATTCATCGCCCAAGGTAATGCCGCACCCTGTGCAGAAAAGGATTGCAGATCAAGCCCTTCAGCATCGTATGTGTTCAGGCGCGCGGACATGCGGTCTTGGATATAGGTCTTGATCCGGTCCTCACTCACCTCGTCCGGCTTGGTGTTCAAATTGGGCGCAGGGCTGCCGATCCCACCAAAAACGGAATACATCGCCGTTGTGGGCGTCATTTGTTGGAAGCTGCCCATCAAGTCGCGAAACGCAGATAGATCATCCGCGCTGGGTTTAAGGGTTTTGTCCTCAGCGAACCGGGCGATCGAAAAAGGCAATTGAAGCGGCGCTGGTATCGTTGTCATAACGCGTTCTTTCTTCTCATCAGGTGCGTAGGCCCGATACGCTATGCAACCAGCGTGCCGCGCCCACAGCACCACGACAACCGCACCAACCATCTGATATTGAACAATTCTCAAACCTGTATGTTTCTTAAAACTGTTGAGAAGGGCTGCAAGATCAGGTGAACCCGGAAATAAATTCCCTGATAGGTCCCCAGATAGGCCCTATGTCTTGGTCCCTCCCTGCAATTGCTGTAAAGCTAAATCGGATCCCTCTTTCACCCCCATGAGCATCACCCCCGCTATGACCCCGATTGAAAAACGCGCCCAGTTGTTGACCATGTTTGGCACCGTTCTGGTCTCGACTTCGTTCCCCGTCGTCGCAGCGATCGCCCAAGGGCTGGACAGTGTGGTGCTGACATTCTTGCGCTTTGCCCTTGCCGCGCTGATGCTTGCACCGTTGGTGGCGTGGAAATATGGCATTCCCCGACCATCGCTCAAAGACCTCGGTCGTTATGGCCTACTCAGCGCCTGCATGGTCGGTTTCTTCTGGGGTATGTTTGAAGCCCTGCGGTTCACCTCGCCGCTGAACACCGCAACCATCTTCACCCTGACGCCCCTGGTCGCGGCAGCGGTATCGGCGGTTCTGCTCAGGGAACGCTTAAAAACAAGGTCCTTCGTGGCGCTCGGGATCGGGTTTGTCGGTGCTATATGGGTGATTTTCCGCGGTGATTTTTCCAGCCTCATCGCCCTCGACCTCAACCGCGGCGATGCCATTTTTCTGGCCGGCACAATGTCCATGGGCTTTTACGGACCGCTAATCAGGCACCTGCACCGGGGGGAACCCATGGCGCAGATGAGCTTTTGGATACTCGCCACCGGCACTGGCTGGCTCTTTCTGCTCGCCCTGCCGCGACTGGGGGGAGTCGAATGGTCCGGGGTCGAAGCCACCGTCTATTTCGGCGTTTTGTATCTGTCGGTTTTCACCACATTGATCACATTTTTCGTGTTCCAGTGGAGCACCATGATCCTCGGCGCGACCAAGGTCATGTCCTATACCTATGTCAATCCGATACTGGTATTGATCATCGGCTTACTGCTGGGCCACGATCTGCCGCCCGCACTGACCTATCCGGGATTGCTGTTGGTTTTAGGGGCAACCGTTGTCTTGCAAACCGCACAGCCAAGACTGCCTAAAGCGCCCACGGCTTAAGCGCTTTCGATCTCTTCGCGCAGCATTTCCAGATTCAGCCACTGTTCCTCAGCAGCCAAAAGCTCAGCCGATTTTGATTCCAGCTTGCCTGCCAGTTTGTTGAAGGCGTTCGGATCGCGGGTATATAAATCTGGAACGTCCATGTCGGCTTTCAGCTTCTCAATTTCCGCGTTCAGTTTTTTCATGGTGGCAGGCAAGGTTTCGAGCGCGTATTTTTCCTTGTAAGACAATTTCGGCTTCGACCCGCTGACGGGTTCAGGCGCGGCGTGGGGGGCGTTTTTCTTTGTCCTCGGTGTCTTTTCATTCCCCTTCAGAACCGCACGCGCACCGACACCAAAGCCCCGCTGCGTGACCATGTCGGAATAGCCACCCGGATATTCACCCCACGTTCCGTCGCTTTCATTGACGATCACCGATGTCACCACCCGGTCGAGAAAATCGCGGTCATGGCTGATGATGATCACGGTACCATCGAAATCGGCCAGCATTTCCTGAAGCAAGTCCAGCGTTTCCAAATCCAGATCGTTGGTCGGTTCATCCAGCACCAAAAGGTTCGCCGGCTGGGTCATGGCGTGGGCCAGCATCAGCCGTCCACGCTCGCCGCCGGACAACGCGTGCACCGGGGTTTTGGCCTGTTCCGGGGCGAACAGAAAGTCCTGCATATAGCCCATAACGTGCTTTTGCTGACCGCCGACAGTGACACTGTCACCGCTTTGCCCCGTCAGAACATCGACCAACGACCAATCGGGATTGAGCGCGTCGCGCATCTGATCCAAGCTGGCCATTTCAATTTTCGTCCCCAGCACAATGGTGCCGCTATCGGGTTCCAACTTGCCGATCAGCATGTTGAGCAAGGTCGTCTTACCCGCACCATTGGCCCCGACAATACCGAGCCGGTCACCGCGCAACACGCGGGTGGAAAAATCCTTCACCACCACATGATCGCCGTAGGCTTTGGAGATGCCTGTGGCTTCCATCACCCGCTTGCCCGACTGACCGCTTTCGCTCATCGTCAGCTTGACGGTTCCGGTGGGGCCGCGTTGATCACGGCGGTCGTCGCGCAGTTGGTCAAGGGCACGTAAACGGCCCATGTTGCGTTTGCGCCGTGCTGTGACGCCGCGTTGCAGCCAATGCAGTTCACGCACGATCTTGCGGTCCAGCTTGTGGCGGTCCAGCTCGATCTGCTCCAGGGTCTCATCGCGCCACGCCTCGAAATGCGCGAACGACTTCGCCAGTTTGTGAGTGACACCTTGATAAATCCACACACTCGACTGCGACACGGTTTCCAAAAAGCGCCGATCGTGACTAATCACCACCATCGCGGCGTTCAGCGCGTTCAGTTCAATTTCCAACCATTCAATGACCGCAAGGTCCAGATGGTTGGTGGGTTCGTCGAGCAGCAAGATATCCGGTTTGGCCGCTAAGATGCGAGCCAGCGCAGCGCGGCGGGCTTCGCCACCGGAAAGGGTCTTGGGGTCTTCTTGACCGCTGAGGCCCAAATCCGACAGCAGAACCTGTGCACGGTACAAATCGTCATGGGGGCCAAGCCCCGCTTCGACGAAATCCAACGTGGTCGCAAAACCGCTGAGATCCGGTTCCTGGGGCAAATAATTGACCGATATGCCGCTTTGCAGCACCCGCTCGCCCTTATCCGGTTCGATCTGGCCTGCTGCGATTTTCAGCAGCGTCGACTTGCCGCAACCGTTGCGCCCGACCAGACACATGCGTTCGCCTTTGGCCACCGTCAACTCGGCGCCTTCCAACAACGGAGTCCCGCCGAAGGTCAAATGAATATCGCGTAGCATGAGAAGTGGTGCGGCCATGCGCCGTATGTAGCGCGCTGCCCGCGGCGGGGCAAGGGGGCTAATGACCAATATCGGCCTTAATGTGGTCCACCGTGTCAAATACCGCCAATTCCACCTCTGGCGACAACTGGGCACCGAGGGTGAAATCCGCGCCTTCAATGGCGTATATGATCAGTTCACCGGGCAACTGGTCCAGCGCGCGGGCCATTTCAACTGCTTCGGCGACGCCGAACTGGTGGCTGGAGTGGCGGAAAAAATGGCTCGGCAATACTTCCTTGTTGGCTTCGAAACGGCGCAAGGTGCCGACCGGTGCGCCGGAATGGGCCGCGTCAATAAGGATCACACGGCACTGATTGCGCCACATCTCCATCAGTTCCGCGCCATCGCCGTCAAATACGAACGCTTCGATGTCATCGCCACGCAAACGCGCCACCACTGCCGCAGCGGCGGCGTCATCGCCACGCATGGCATTGCCGACACCGATGATCCAGGGAATTGGCTTAGTCACGTTTGATGCTCAACTTCAAAAAGTGCGTGGCGCAGGAAATGCAGGGGTCGTAATTGCGGATGGTTTGCTCGCACCGCCATTTCAATTTTTCATCCGCCATATCCAGATTGCGTTCCACCACGCCCCTAAGATCGGCCTCGATCTGTTTTTGGTTTTGCGCCGTGGGCGGCACGATGGTGGCGTTGGTGATCAAGCCGTCGCCATCTAGGCTATAGCGATGATAACAAATGCCGCGCGGGGCTTCGGTGCAACCGTGGCCGGTGCCGGAACGCGGGCTGACGCTTACGCACGACGCGTCGGGTTCTTCATACGACTTGGCAATACGCAATGCCTCTTCGCAGGCATATAGCGTTTCCACCATGCGCACGACAATGCTTTGAAATGGGTTGATGCACGTCTTGCCCAGGCCGGCATCCTTTGCCGTTGCTTTGGCCAATTTGGAAAGCTGGTCGAAATTGTTGTTGTAGCGCGCCAACGGTCCGACCAGATAAGGTGCCCCTTCTTTGGTCATACCATGCAGGGCATTGGAATGGGCGACATGCTCTTCCAAGAAATGATCCGGAAAGCCGCTGACGGCGATATCCAAACCGCGATTGGAAATGATACCGCCATCCTGAATGGCGTATTCGTCCGGATGACGCAGGGACACGCAGGTGTAATCGTATTCAAAATCGGGAAATTCAAACCCGCCGAACGCCAGCGCCAGATCGCGTGAAGATTCGATGGCCCACTTCAACGGTTCGACCAAGTCCTGCACGCGGGACTTGGTGGGAGCCTTATAGAACCCACCAACCTTGAGGTTCACCGGATGCACCGCACGACCGCCAACAACTTCCAAGATATCGTTTCCGATTTTTTTCAGCTTCAGGGCTTTCCTCACCAATTGCGGATTGGCCTTAGCGATTTGCAGGGCATCATCCAGCCCCAGAAAATCCGGTGCGTGCAACATGGCCGCATGCAACACATGACTTTCGATCCATTCCCCGCAATAAATCAAACGGCGCAGATCGCGCAGCGGACCGCTGACCGTCACGCCCAAAGCATCTTCCATGGCTTGGCTGGCGCCCAGCAAATAAGCGATGGGGCAGATGCCGCAGATGCGCGACGTGATGTCGGGGGCCTCGGAAAAATCTCGCCCACGCAGCAGGGCTTCAAAGAAACGTGGCGGCTCGAAAATGCGAAATTTTAAATCTTTAATTTGGCCGTCCTGAATGTGCAGATCCAGTGCCCCCTCTCCCTCCACGCGAGAAATGGCATCCACCTTAATCTTGCGGGAACCTTTATTCGTCATGATTCAAACTTTCCTTGGCAAACGACGCAGCGGCGGCATTGAAGGTGCGAAACAGATCGCGGCGTTGTTTGGTATCCAACCCCAGTTCGGCCAATCGGGCGGCCAACGCATGTGTGTTGGGCTGTTCCTGTGGTCCAAAGCAACCGTAGCAACCCCGGTCGCAGGTGGGGCAAATATTACCGCACCCGGCCTGCGTCACCGGACCGAGGCACGCTTGGCCTTTGGCCACCATCACGCACACCGTACCGGACAGTTTGCATTCCATACACTGGCTGTGCCCCGGCACGTTGGGTTTGCGACCGGCCAAGGTCGCACCTAGAACTTCCAACAGTTGGGTCTTGTTGATCGGACACCCGCGCAGTTCCAGATCGACAGGAACATGATCTGCGATGGCGGTAGATTTTTTCAAGGTCTCGATATATTCGGGGTGCGCGTAGACGACCTTGATAAAGTCATCCACATCGGCAAAGTTTCTCAACGCCTGAATGCCCCCAGCAGTGGCGCACGCTCCGATGGTGATCAACACCTTGGATTGTTTACGCACCTTGTGGATACGCTTTTCTTCTTCCGCCGTGGTGATGGACCCTTCGACCAATGAAATATCGTATGGCCCTTTGATCTGGGCGCGGGTGGCTTCCAGGAAATAAGCGATCTCGACCCGCTCAGTGATCGCCAACAATTCGTCTTCGCAGTCAAGCAGACTCAACTGGCAGCCGTCACACGACGAGAACTTCCATACAGCGAGTTTGGGCTTCTTCACTGTCATCACAGCCCCCTCACTCCCAACAGGTTTTCAATGCGCGCGTATTCGAACACCGGGCCGTCCTTGCAAATAAAATGCCCCCCAAATTGACAATGACCACAGTGGCCCACCGCGCACTTCATGTTGCGTTCCATGGACACATAAATTTCGTCCTTGGCGACCCCCAAACAGGTGAGCTCCTTGATGGTGAAGCGCATCATGATTTCCGGGCCGCAAATGAACGCCTTGGTGTGATGAGCATCAAAATTGGCACGCCCGATCAAACGCGTTACCACGCCAACGTTACCTGCCCAGTCGCGTCCGGCATGATCCACCGTCACGTCCACGAAAGTATCCAACCGCCCCCGCCAGCTTTGCAGCTGCTTCACATACAACACATCGGCGGGGGACCGCGCGCCGTACAAAAGCACGAACCGGCCGTACTTAGTGCGATTGGCCAGAATATGATTGATAGCCGGACGCAGCGGAGCTAATCCGATGCCGCCCGCGATAATCACCACATCGCTGCCTTGTGCCTCATTCACCGGCCACGCGCTGCCGAACGGACCGCGCACGCCGATCTGTGCACCTTTTTTGAGCTTGGAAAGGGCGTTGGTCACGGCCCCAACATCGCGAATGGTATGGATCAGTTTTTCTGGGTAAGCCGGGTCGCCACTGATGGAAATCGGCACCTCGCCAACGCCAAAGGCATACAGCATATTGAACTGACCGGGCAGAAACGCCGGTGCCCCTCCCGCCACCGCTGGGGTCAGTTCAAGGGTGAAGGTATCCGCCAGTTCCTGGGTGCGTTTGGTGACGGTGAACGGCACCGGCGTCATCGCATCTATGTGTGGCTTTGCGCTCATCTCGGCGCCTTTCAGGACTTGCCGTACATGTCGGTCAGTTGCTGGCGGGCACTGGACAGGCGTTTGGCCATCACGGGCACAAAACGGCTGTAGAGTTCAAACCCCAGCGCGTTGTCTTTTTTCAATTTCTTGCGCAGGCATGTGGCTTCCAAACTGATCACGCGGGTCAGTTCCACGGCGCGAATGTCATAGGCCCATTCATAAGGCGGCACCATCCACGACCAGCCGAACATCTCACCGTCATGTAGAGTTTCGATCACTAGGCCGTCGTTGCTGGGCATGTGAAATTCCAGTGCCACAGTGCCGGAACGAATGAAATAGAACCGTTCCGCAGGCTTTCCTTCGTGCGCAACGTAATCGCCCGCACCAAATCGTTCATTACGCGCGCAGCCAGCCAGAGTTTTACGCGAGGTTTCATCCATGCCCTGAAAAAACGGATGTTCCGCCATCAGTTTGTCGAGACCTTCCACTTTCACCATATCGCGTGCTCCCTGTGTCTCTATGTCTTTGAGGCGATGGCCCGGACTTCTGCGGTAATGTCGATACCGACCGGGCACCATGTGATGCACCGTCCACACCCGACACAGCCGGACGTTCCGAACTGATCGTGCCAATGAGTCAATTTATGGGTTATCCACTGACGGTAACGCTGGGCGTTTTCGCGGCGAATGGCACCGCCGTGGATGTAGCTAAAATCAAGTGTGAAACACGAATCCCACGACCGCCACCGCTCAGCATTCTCACCGTCCAAACTGGTGGTGTCGGTGGTGGTGGAACAAAAGCACGTCGGGCACACCATCGTGCAGTTGGCACAATCTAGGCACCGCTTCGCGATTTCTTGCCAGCGCGGGCTTTCCAAATTGTCCGCCAAAACCTTAGTCGCGTCCCCAGGCATATTGCGGACCATGGATTTAGCCGTTTTGTTCGCAGCCTTTTGCACGGCCTTGAAATCCGCATTCGTCGCGGGGCGGCCCTCAAGTTTAGCGAGTATTTTTTCACCCTGCTCCGAACCTGACTCGACCAGAAATTCGTGGGTGCTTTTTTTGGTGAATTCGCTCAACACCAAATCAAAACCGTCCCCAACCTTGGGTCCGGTATTCATTGATGCGCAAAAGCACGTTCCGCCAGCGCGTCGACAATTGACCGCGACAATCAACGCCCGTTCACGGCGCGTTTTGTAGCCTGTGGTGGTGTATTCACCTTCGACAAAGACCTTGTCTTGAATTTGGATCGCGTGAAGCTCACATGCGCGCACGCCGACAAAAGCGTACTTGGGCGCATCGACTTCGCTTTGCACCTCAAAGCCCTTGGCCGTTTTCACCGCCGTCCACAGCTTTTCCTTTGGCGGAAACAGGTAGCGCTTCCACGTTTGCGAACCATGGGTGAAATCAAAATATGCGGGTTTTTTGGCTTTGCTCAGTCGGTAGGACCCAGGCTGTTGGTCATCTACCAGCCCCAGCGGCAATTCATGAGCAGACGTGATCTCTTCCAACACCACCGCACCATCCCGGGCTTTGGGACCGATGGTTTTGTAACCGCCTTTGCGCAGAGCCTTGATCAGGCTATCCAGCCTGTCGGATTCGATGACGACCGCCCCGGTTCGAGCTCCGGTTAGGTCATCGGCTTGAGCGTTGGCAGCGCTGCTCATACGACCCCATCCTACATACGTACCATGAGAAAACTCTCACAATATTATAAGGCACTTGTAGCGTTTGGTCGAAGATATTCGCACGATAAAGGTTCTGACATCACAACCCCCAGTTTCGGCGCCCCTATTTCTTGCGTGCGCGGGCGAAGGCTTCGGCCAGCGCCCCGCCAGCGTCTGGGGCGTCTGGTTTGGCCATTGCGTGCTTGGCCTTCATCGGTGCCCGGTGTTTATTGGGGCGGGGTTCAGCCCGCCCACCGGGAGCAGAAGACTTCTGGGATGGCGCGCCCTCTTCGGTCTCGCTCCTCATGGTCAATGAAATACGTTTGCGAGCGGGGTCGATCTCCTGCACGCGGACTTTGACAACGTCGCCCGGCTTGACGATCTCGCGCGGGTCTCTCACAAACTTGTCCGCCAACTGAGAAACGTGAACCAAGCCGTCCTGATGCACGCCGATGTCGACGAACGCGCCAAAGTTCGCGACGTTGGTCACCACGCCCTCAAGCAGCATGCCGGGTTTGATGTCGCTGATTTTTTCCACGCCGTCCTTGAACGTGGCTGTCTTGAATTCAGGGCGCGGATCGCGGCCCGGCTTTTCCAATTCCGACAAAATATCTTTGATCGTGGTCGTGCCAAAATTTTCATTGGCGAAGTCTTGTGGACTCAGGGCACGTAGCACCGTGGCATTCCCCATAAGGTCCGTGAGCTGGGTCTTGGTTTCCCTCATAATGCGTTCCACCAACGGATAGCTTTCCGGGTGCACGGAGGAACCATCCAGCGGGTTATCGCCGTTTTTGATGCGCAAAAACCCTGCGCATTGTTCAAACGCTTTGTCGCCCAGACGCGGCACCTTCATCAAATCCTTGCGGCTGGTGAACGCGCCGTGGGTGTCGCGATAGGCGATGACGTTTGCCGACAGGGTTTCACCCAGACCAGATACCCTTGCCAGCAAGGGCTGAGATGCGGTGTTCAAATCCACACCGACGGCGTTGACGCAATCTTCCACCACGGCCTCTAGGGCCCGGTTTAAGCGGTGTTCCGAAAGATCGTGCTGATACTGGCCGACGCCAATGGCTTTGGGTTCGATCTTCACCAATTCTGCCAGCGGGTCCTGCAAGCGCCGCCCGATGGATGCCGCGCCGCGAATGGACACGTCCACATCTGGAAATTCCTTGGACGCATACGCCGAGGCCGAATACACCGACGCCCCTGCTTCGGACACCATGATTTTGCTCAGCCCCAATTCGGGGTAACGCTGCATGACCTCGGCAGCCAGCTTGTCGGTTTCACGCGACGCGGTGCCGTTGCCGATGGCGATCAATTCTGCACCGTGTTTTTGGGCCAACGCACCCACGGCGGCGACACTTTCATCCCAACGCTTTTGCGGCTCGTGCGGGAAAATAGTTGCTATATCGACCAGCTTGCCGGTGGAATCGACCACCGCGACCTTCACGCCGGTGCGAAACCCAGGGTCAAGGCCGATTGTCGCACGCTGCCCCGCAGGTGCAGCCAACAACAAATCGCGCAGATTTTGCGCGAACACGCGGATGGCTTCTTCTTCGGCGTCAGACCACAAGTGCTGCATCAAATCCAGTTCGATGTGCAGTGAAATCTTAACCCGCCACGCCCACCGGGCGGCTTCCAACAGCCACATATCGGCGGGGCGGCCTTCGTCACGCAGGCCGAAGTGCGCGCCGACATGGCCTTCATAGGGGTGCGGATAAGGCAGCGTATCGGGATCGCCAACCACAAGGCTGACGCGCAGGATTTCCTCCTTGCGACCACGAAACAGGGCCAAGGCACGATGCGATGGCACGCTTTTGAGCGGCTCGTGGTAGCTGAAATAGTCAGAGAACTTGGCACCTTCGGCTTCCTTGCCTTCGACCACGCGCGAGGTCAGTTTAGCCTCGGACCACATGGTGTCGCGCAAGCGTCCGACAAGTTCCGCGTCTTCGGCGAAACGCTCGATCAGGATTTGCTTGGCACCTTCAAGCGCGGCGTCCACGTCTGCAATGTCATCGTTAACATAGGCTGCGGCTTCGATGCGCGGGTCGAGCGCCGGATTCTCCAATAGCCCCAACGCCAGCGGTTCCAGCCCGGCCTCGCGGGCGATTTGGGCTTTGGTGCGGCGCTTAGGCTTAAAGGGAAGATACAGATCTTCCAGTCGAGACTTGGTGTCGGCAGTATTGATTTTCCCGCGCAACACGTCGTCCAGCTTGCCCTGCTCATCAATGCTTTTGAGGATTGCTTTGCGGCGGTCGTTCATTTCGCGCAGATAGCGCAGACGCTCTTCGAATGTGCGCAATTGAGCATCGTCTAGGCCGCCGGTCGCCTCTTTGCGGTAGCGAGCGATAAACGGCACCGTCGAGCCACCATCCAGCAGTTCGATAGCCGCGGCGATTTGAGCCTCACGGACTCCCAACTCTTCAGCGATTTTATGCGCAATTGCAGTCACGAATCTCTCCTGGACAGTCACGAAAACGTCTTGGTGTGTACTGCCAGCCACGACGCGGCGCAAGGCCGTTGTCAGGCGACCCGTAAAACCGCCCAGAACACGTAATTAAGGTGTGGGAATGGTCGAGACCAGAAGCCTCATTTATAAGCCGAAAAAGCCCGTCAGTGCCGAAAATCTACGTTAGCGTAAAGTCGGTCGCATCCAAATCGCCGCCACCGTGCTCTTGCTCTTTGCGCAGTTTATCCAGTACGCACTGGCACAGGCATTGCTCGCCTTCAAGCGCTTTGGGGATTTTCAAGACAGGATAGGCTTTGCACCAGCAGTCACCCTCAGGGTTACAAGTGAAGGTTTTTCCGCATTCCGGGCACTTAATTTGTTCAACCACCAATCTTGCCCCCAAACATATTCAGCAATACACCCAAATATATTGAAGGCTGTGTAGACGTTGTTCAACATAATAAGCCGATGTTGACGCATTATCATGCTGTAACGTTCCGGGACACGTTGCTCATAGATGGAATATTCTATTCCCTCAAAGAGTCATTGCTCGTTATGAAAAGTGGCGGCGCTGTCTCCGTGCGAACAACAAGAACAACGCGCCCACAAACAATCCGCTTCCGGTTGTCATTCCGTACAGCTTGAACGGTTCAGCCTCTGGTTCCAGCAACAACCAATACCAAGACGTAAAGGTATGGCGACTTCCAGCTTCGCCGCTGACACCGTCCCAATTGCCAAATGCAATGGGGATGTAGTGCCCTGCCGCAAACTGAGTATCTACTTCACCGTCAGTGGCCAACGTGCGCTTGAACATCACACGCCACTGGCCGTCTTTCCAGGCACCTTGTGCACCAACGCCACCATCATCCGCACGCGGGCGCGGTGGGTTGTCAGGGCCGCTGGCATCCAAAACCATAACCTGCTCGGGAGCCTCTGGCTCCTGGCTCGGCGCACGCCAGTACCACATATTGACGCTGTTCTTGGGATCGCCATGACGGAACCAAGGCTTTTGGCTACCTTTGGGAACAACGGTCGGAAACTGTACGGCAACCGCATCCCGCGTGGGCTCTATGCCTTCAATGCGATACTGCTTTTCCAATGCAGCGCCCGGCACAGAATAGGTTCTGTCATCAACTTCCAGTCGCATTGCCATATCGGTGGCATTGAACAAAGCACGCGCTGTGATCCGGTTATTGAGGGAAAAAAACAGACGTGGTTCTTTGATAATATTCGGCGCCAACGAGAACGTAATCGGCGGCGCGCTGTCCCAGACGGGGTCGTCAAGGCTGGTGGGCAAATCGCCGTCAATGCGTTTTCCGCGCACGACCGTGTCACCCTCAGCCAACGGCGTGGAGTTCGCCCGTAGCGTCATAACGTAATTGGCGATATCCCAGCGCACATCTTCTTTAATTGTCGTCGTGTGTTCTGGCATAGGTGTGCTGCGAATGCCGGTGCTCAAGCGATTGAACACATCGTCAACCGTCAGCGTGGCACGCCACGTACTCGGTCGTGTCAGGTTGCGAGGCCAAATACGGTTGCCCGCATCGTCTTTAAGAACTTTACCAGATGTAACGTTACCGCGACCTTCTGCACCATGACACTGTTCACAAGTCTTGATGAAACTGACCTTGCCGCGTGCGACAGATTCCGGAGAAGTCGGAACTTTGGTGCCTTGCTCGATAGGACGCGGCGTCAATTCCTCTTCGTCCCAGTACCCAAACTTCTTAATCAGATTAATCAAGCCATCGACTTCTCTATCGCTCAGGATAGATTTCCACGGTGGCATCGACGTGTCAGATAGACCTTCCATTATGGTCTGTCGTAAATCTGCATCTGAGGGGAACTCATCGTCAGCATGGGTGGACTTATATTTAAATACACCCATCGTAAAATCTCGCGGCAATGGATACATGAATTGTGCAGCGGGGCCATTGCCATCGCCTTCCTCACCGTGGCAATGAGCACAACGATTTTGATAGATTTCCATCACGGCTTCGTCACTCAAGGCAGCCGTTTTGTCTACGACGGGCTTGGCGTCAGTAGCGTTAGCTTCTTCAGCACTTTTTTGTTCAAGTTCCCATGAGCGCGGAACATGTCCGGTATAGTCATAGAGGAACAAAATAATCTTCCACACCTGATCCTCACTCAGCATTTCATGCCATACAGGCATGGCTGAACGCCACGGCGCACCTTCACGAGGCAAGCCCGGACCACCGGTGGTGATGCGCCAGAACAAATATGATTCCTGCAATTGAGCAATGGTGCCGACATCTTGAAAGTTCGCCGGGCGCGGATCGAAACTTTGTCCGAAATGGCCCTGTCCATCCAACATATCACCATGACAATAGATGCAGTTTTTATAGTAAAGCTCGCCACCGTCCTTAACCAAAGCAGAAAATTCATCACTGCCTTTCGCCGCTTGTTTGCGCAGCGGGTTTTCAAGCCTCAGCAAGTTGTAGGTCTTACCATAAACCCGCAAGCTCGACGGCGGGGCAGGATGCACCGTGCGCAATTCAACCGGCGAGCTTAAGTCTGGTTTAACTTGGTGATAAGTAACCAATGAGGTTACTGCCATAACCGCGGCCAAGGACACGTACTTCAGCACTTTGAAGCGCGGGTTTCCCATCACGTTGACAATTGGCTCGGCCAGCCGCTTGGCACCCTTGTCGTTAAAGGTCCCCACCATCAAGATACCGATGATGGAAAATATCATATAGCGCATCAGCAATGATGACGGAATTGGTGGGTTGATCACATGCGCAAACACCACATACAAACCCACAGCAACAAGAACCGAAATCAGCAACGGATGTGTAAAGGCGCGCTTCATGACCCTGCCTGCTCCTCAAGACCCATCAAATGGTCGATAATCAATTCAAGTTCACTGGCGAACATTTGCTCGGCAAAATCCTCCGGCATCATATCTGCCTCGAACCCTTCTGCTATGGTGTCATTAGGAGCAAGGATCGCTGTGCGGATCTTTTCACGGCTCATACGCTTGCCAATACCGTTCAGCTTGGGGCCAATATCAGCCTCAGAACCGTTTAGGTCATGACATGCTGAACAAGCGTAGTTATCAATGGCTTCTTCAGCTGTTTCCGCAGGGCCCGCAGCTTCATCACCACTGCCGTCATCCGGTGTCATAGCGGCATCATCTGCACTCGGCAAAGACACGGTTGGGTCAACCCCGGCGAGGTCTTGCAAGAACGCTGTGACGGCATCGATTTCCGTTGCATTAAGCGAAATTGGCGGGCCTGTGATGTCCGGCATGGGGCTAACGGTGTCATTAGAGCCCTTCTTGCCAAAGCCCGGCACCACGTAAGCCGATGGATCGACCATGGATTCATGAATGTAAGTCGCAAAAGCCTCTGCACCACTCTGCCCCTTAGCCTCTCCTTCATAGCGGGCATCGGCAAGACGCTCCGTAAAATCCGCATGCAGATCCATTGCCAACATATCCGGAGCACGCCCCAAGTTGTTATGACAAAGCGTGCAGGTTCCCTTTCCGCTAAACAACTTCTCACCCAAAGCGATCATGCCTGGCATATCAATGTCGCCCGCAATGATCGGGGTATCTTCATCGACCCCGTCCGCTTGCATCTGCGGCAGAACATTGGTCAACCACGTTATGGCGAGCATCAAAACGAGACTAAACAGCACGACACGTAAGAACGTCATGATGTGCCCTCCTGCTCAGTCGCGGCCATCTTCGAACCCGGTTTCAACTGCTTGGTCGCGCCCAATTGACTAAGCCAGAACACGAACACAATCACACCCATAAACAAAAGCGTAATCACAGTGATAACGATACCCGCATCCCCCATTGTCGGTATGAAGGCTTCCGGTGATTTGTCTTTCATCACCGTGTAAACATGCCATTGACCACGCAACGATGAACGGATGTAGCCCATCAGGCACATCAACCATGTAAACGCGATCGGTAAAACAAACAGAGCATACTGCGAACGATCCGATACGCGCCCCCAGTGAACCACGGTTTTTCTTGACCCGCGCAGCATGAAGAAATCAATTACAGCGGCAAGGATAATAATCGACAGCGTGGTCACCACCTGCGGCACAGATGCCCCGACCTTATAAACCGTCGGCGTGATGTAACCGTAGATGCCAGCTCCGACAATGTTCACACAGCCCACGACATACAACGCCACGATTACCGCTTGGCCTGCCTTAGCCCACGACACCGTTGGAATACGGTTGGAACGATAGAACATCTGAAACGACAAGAACGTGAACACTAGCATCAAGTTCACCGCCGTATTTTTGGCTGGCATGATCCCGAGGGGGCCAAGGATCGAATGGTGAGTACCGCCAAGGGTAAGCACTTCCTGCGACGTCAATACCAGCGAGTGCGGCGTCAACCACACCAAGAACCCGCCCACCAACACAACGGCAATGTATTTGACATACTTGTAATAAAGCTCACCCCGATCAGTGCGACCCAGGCCACACCACAGATAATAGTTGGCCGCCAGCAAGATCGTTCCGATCAGTACGGCCTGAATAATAAAGAGCCACGCCAACACACCACCCATGGCGGTGATGCCCATTTGTTGACTATACGAATAGATCTCCGCCATCAGCCAATATCCGGCAAACGGCAAAGGCAAGAACCCCGCAACCGCGATGATGTTGGAGGTGTAGCCCATCCAGTCGTAATGCGCTTTGACCTCGGCCTTCTTTTCGCTGAGATAGCGATAGGCCGCATAGGCACCCACGATGGCACCGCCGTAAGCGATGTTGGCGAGAAAGCGGTGCAAGTTGATCGGGTTCCAAAGCGGGTTACGCGTAGCATCCCAAATACCACCGTTTACCGCACCGGTCGCCATTTCAATGCCTGCAGGTGACATCATGAAACTGGCCCAAGCGTTGGCGAGATACATGATCGTCAGGCCAATGGTATTGAGCAACAGACTGATGCAGAGGTGGAACCATTTTCTCCGCCCCCAGCGCATGGCATCCCATGAATAAT